>Ga0302114_10000189_pt1 | contig 45951 bp, 28 predicted proteins | sample AG5_Surface_MG_FD_203107 | JGI IMG/M metagenome (GOLD analysis project Ga0302114, IMG submission 203107) | Marine microbial communities from Western Arctic Ocean, Canada - AG5_Surface | ecosystem: Environmental > Aquatic > Marine > Oceanic | place: Canada: Western Arctic Ocean | collected... | reverse complement strand
GTTAAGTGCCCGTGTTGCGACGCGTTTCGATGCGAGAAGCCGGGCGGGAATACGCCGGGCGACGTCGGCGATGGCGACGAAGACGTGGTGGTGCTGTCGAGCCCCCCGGGGGGGAAGACGCCGGGGAAGAGGAAGAGACCGAGCGCCGAGAACAAGCCGAAGAATTCATCCAACCTCGACGACGACGACGACGTGATCATCATCGACGAGGTCTCGCCGCCGCCCAAGACCAGGTCGAAGGTGAAGGGCGTGGAACCGAGGTGGACGTGCTCGCAGTGCACGCTGGTGAACCCCGAGAGCGCGACGCACTGCGCCGCGTGCGAGCGATGGAGGTTCGGTCGCGGCGCGCCGGCGGCGTCCAGGCCCACCGGCGCCGACGACTGATGCGCCATAGGATTAGTACAACAACACTTAGCTATAGACGACTAAGTACGAACACGTGTCACCACGACCCGGTGCGTTCCCTCACCGCGGCGACGAGCGCGAGACACGCCACGTCCGTCGCGAACGTCCTGTTCCCCAGCGCCACCTCCGTGAACCCGCGCTCCGACATGCTACGCCGCTCGTACTCTGTCCAGCCGCCCTCGGGACCCACCGCCAGCACCGCGCGTGTCCGTGACCCGTCCTTCGTTCCCCCCGAAGATTTGGCGAGCGCGAACGCGTCGCCGATGGTGGCGTCCGCGCCGGGGTGCGCCATGAGCATCACGGTGTCCACGTCAATGCCGTCCCCGTCGATGTGCGGGGGCTCGACGAGCCACGCCGCGCTTCCCTCCCTCAGCGTCCCGCCTCCCTCCTTCCGTTCACCCCCGACCATCTCCCTCACGGCGTCCACCGCGGCAGGGAACCGACGCACGACGCACACTCCCGGCATGCGCGTGTCCCCGCTCTGCTCCATCCCGCGCGTCAGCTCGTCCGTCACGCGTCGCGGCGTCAGCGCCTTTGAGTCCCAGTAGTACTTTTCCACCCGCGCCGCGTTGGTCAGGTAGACGTTTCGCACCCCCATGGACGCGAGCGGCGCCCACAGCCGGGTCATCACCTTGGGCCTGGGCATCGCCAGCAGAAGGTCGATGTCCACGTGCGTGTGCGATGACGCGTCGTCGTTGCTCAGGCTGCGGCGCGCGGTGTCGCCGTCGGACGTCTCGATCCCGACGCGCCAGGTGAGTGTCATCGATGCGTCGTCCATTGATGCGACGGTGGCGGTCGCGGGGGATCCGTTGACGACGCCGACGCGGAGCGAGTCGCCGGGTGTGAGCTTGAGAACCCGGCGGACGTGCTCGTACCTGGAGTCCTTTTGGGACAGCTTGATGGATGCGGCTCCATCGTCGCCTTCATCAACCTCCTGTGAAAAGAGCGAAAGGTTCGGTTGGAGGGGCTCGGTAACAACGCGATTTCTTCGGATGTGTCGATGGAGCGGGGTTCGGGGCCCGGGCGCACCTCTCGGCGGAACAGGATGCGGTTCCTGCACTCCACCCTCACGCCGTGGATCGACGGACGGCCCCTCGCGCGTCGGGGCGCGCGTTGGACGCGCACCGGTGGCGCTAAGGTCGCCGCACGCATGGTATGGTCGGTCAACTCCTGCGGACGGTCAGCATGTAAATTCAAAAATCGCGAGCCGGCCCGACATTGTTTTGGTGATGGACAGGGGAGGGGAGGCGTCCCTTCTGACGCCCCCGCAGCGATCCGAGCGTCGCTACGGCGTCCTGGGGCCCCAGAGCACCATGCGTGACCGCGACGGCGTCGGCTTCGCGTCGCACGAGAACCTCGCCGAGGTGGTGCCCTACCTCAACAGGTCCTTGAACGACCTCGGCTATCCGAGCCCGCTGGAGCTGGAGGCGCCGTCCGCGGGGGATCTCGCGCGCGTCGCCAACGTCCTCTTCCTCGTCCTCCGCGACAGGACGCAGGACATCTCGTCCCGCGAGCAGTGGGGCAGGGAGCGCCGGCGCCTCACGGCCGATAAGACACGCGCGGAGACCTTCTACGAGCGCGCGCGCGCCGAGCTCGCGGCGAAAGATGAAGAGCTCGCGAATTCCTTGGCCAAGTCCGACGGACGCGTGGACAAGGAACGGAAACGGCTGGACGAGACCACCGCGGAGGTCACCGCGCTGAAGCAGCGACTACTCAAATCCACGCAGAGGTGCGCCACACTGGAGAACGAATCGCGGCGGCGCGAGAAGGAACGCGAGAAGCTCAGCGCGAGGCTCGAGAAATTCGTCAACGATCGCAGGAGGGACGTCGCTAACGCGGCGCCCGTCGGCGTCATGCGTCTCGGCCGCCCCGACGACACACGCGAACCCGGTCACGTCGTCGAGGAGAAGGTGGCGTACGGCGGCCTCAACGCCGCCAACGTCAGCGCACACGTCAGCGTGCACGCCACGGGCCGGCACAAGGATCTAACCGCGGCGACGGCGACGTCGAAGGCGGCGGCGCTAGACGCCGCCGCCCGCGTCGCCGCCGCCGCGGCATCGCCCTTCGTGTCGCAGGAGCTGCACCACCAGATGATGGGCGCGTACGAGGCTAAGATGCGGTCGCTCATGCACGACGCCAACGACCTGCGCGAGCTCTTGACCGCCAACGGGGTCGACCCGGAGACGGGGGAGAGAATCGGCGGACTCGGCGCGGACACGGACTTCGTCGACCAAGGCGTCGTACGGATGGAGGAGCCCGAGCCGCGAAGCCACGCGATGGCGCTGGGGGACGTGGAGGACGAGACCGCCGCGGCGGCGCGCGACGCCGCGCGCGCCGCCGCCGCGACGGAGGCGGAGATTGGCGTGGGCGACGACGCCTTCAGCTTCAACCTCGGCGCTCTCCGCGACAGACTCGGAAGCCCGAGCCGGAAACCTACGCGCGTCGAGGCGACGGAGCGACTGCCCACGGCGCCCCCCGCCGCGCTCGGTGCGCCGAACGGAGGCGTGAGTGTCACGGGTAGGACCCGCGGGATGGACGGTGGTGACGTCATGGACGTGGACGAGGGGAACGAAGGGGCGTTCGGGTCGCCGTCGCCGATCGAAGTCGCGCTCGCGTGGCACGAGCGCGAACACGCCCGGCTGAAGAGCGTCCTCACCCACCCGCCCAAGGCACTGCGCGAGGCGTCCACCCCCGACGTGCAGTTCGAGGTGGAGAAGACCATCCTGTCCCCGGTCAAGTCCGTCGCGAGCGTGGGGGGATCGTTGGCGGCGGCGAGGGAGGGGCTTCACGCGGCGGTCGCGGCGGCGGCGAGGGCGTCGCCCGCGAGGCGGTCGTCGCCCGGAGGTGCGCATCGATCGCAGAAACCGCAAACGACGGCGTCAGCGTCGGCATCCCCGGCGAGGCAACAGTTGCACTGGAACGAGCCGCCATTCACCGCCGTGTCCGCGCCGATATACGAGTCGAGCCCGTCGGTGTCCTCCGCGGGCGACGGACCCGAGGAGCCGCCGCCGCCGACGCCGAGGATGGCGCCGCCGCCCATGTTCGACAACCCGATGCTCTCCGTCGATGACGCGCTCGACGACGAGGAGCTCGCGCGCGAGGCGGCGGCGGCGGCCGCCGAGCGCGAAGCCGAAGCCGCCGCCGCGGCGTTCGCGGCTGAGATCGACGCTAGCATGGACGCGGGCGGCGGCGGCCGGAGCGTTCCGGCGAGCCCCGTGTCACAATCGCCGGTGAAACACTCACCCCGGAGCCCGCGGAGGACGGATGGATCGAACGAGGACCTACTCGACGTCGACGTGGGCCTCGCAGACATCGGCGACGACGACATGTACGTCGCGGACGAGGAGATCGAGTACGTCGAAGCCGTCGTCGTCCGTCCGCGGTCGGATACGATATCGGCCTTCGTCGCCGCCGCCGCCGCGGCGCCATCGCGCGGCGGGTTCGGGTCACCCGCGGACGCCGCCGCGGCGTTCGGTGGCGGTGCGGGGGGTGCGGCGGGCACGGGGCGGTTCGCGGGGAGGTTCGACACGGACGTTGAGAACACGCCGGCTCTTCAGGCGACGGCGGCGAAGACTGCCGATTTCGGCGCGAGTCTTCGAGCGTTGTCGCCGGCTCGGGCCGCGTATGGTCAATCAGTCAGCGCGGCGGCCGCGGGTCCCGCCGCGGAGCCCGCACCGGCGTCGCCGCTGGATGAGCTGCTCGCGCGGCACCTGAACCGCGGGCGGAGTCGCGTTGGGGGAGCGGGGGCGGCGGGGGGAGAGGGGGCCGAGGCTGGCGGGGAGAAGGAGGATTGGAGGTCTAGGTACCGGCGGCGTCGGGCCAATCCGTTCGCGTCTTTCGCGGCGAACGACGCGAAGCTGGCGGTGGACGCGACGCAACAGACGCCGGGGTTCGCGATGCTTCACAGCGGATGAGTCGGGTAGTCTAGACGATCGGTAATGATGTTACTGCAATCGCCCTCGTCGTCTTCGTTTACAGATTTTAGTTGGCTTTGCGTTTCTTAGCCTCGCGGCGCTCCTTCTCATCTTTGCGGCGCTGCTTCTCTTCAGCGGCGAGCTTGTCGTCGGTGATTTGCTGGTGCGCGCGCTGGATGACCCACTGGAGGTCTTCGCCGAAGTTCTCGTGGACGGTGCACGGTATTCTCATGTGGTGGGCGTGATGCTGTCCAACGTAAGTTCCGTGTGGCTCGTCGATTTGCTCAAGTTGATCCAGGGTCCACTGCGGGACCCACTTGCCGCCGTTTTCGATGACCCATCGTAGCACGTGCATATTAGCATGATTTAAAGCCGCATTTGAGACCGTGGGAGTCATCTTGCACCCTCGCTCTCGAAGGTACACGACGCATTCCAGATGTCCCCATTTTGCAGCTTCGGTGAGCGCATCTGCGGCAAACTTAAACCCGTTCTCCACCAGCCACTTGAGCATTTCGAGGTGACCAAACTGCGCGGCTCTCTTAGTGTTCAGGCAGAAGTTCTTATTGTAAGTAATGTCGTCCGGGAGATTCTCCACCTCGAGTCTCGCCATGTACCACTGCAACATTTCCAGGCGACCCCTTACCACAAGCTTGTGGATCGCTGAATAGTCATCTTGCAAGAATGTCCTCATGTCCTGTTCGAAGGTTCCGTGAGCAATCACCCATTCAAACATCTCCACGATTCCCTCGAGAAAAGCAGCGTACCGGACATCATCCCACTTTAGTATATTCCATACATCATCGTCTGGGTATGTATCAGCGCGAGCTTTGAATACCTTGAGGATATCGAGGTGCCCACCCTGCGCCGCAAGTAACCGAGCACGATCCCAGCCGTAAAGCTCAGGATGAAGAGCAGGTTGGTCCATGAACCATTCAAAGATGTGTGTCTGCCCGAGTTCAGCTGCAGTCCAGATCTCCTCGTGTGTGATGAATTCAAAGCCTGGAGCATATTGAGCACCATGTCCCACCAATCTATTGGGATTTTTGATAGCACGCTTCAGCACATCCAAGTTGCCGCCCTTGATGATGGCTTTTACCAAGATATTGAGAGGAGCCTGCCCAAGTATTTTGTTCTTCAAAGCCCACTTGAAGCGCTCGACGGATCCGACGAAATCCGACACTTTGAAGGTCCATGGCTGTCTGTCTGAATTACGCACCGCGATCCTGAGGTCCTTGTTGGCCAGCCTGAGCATGCCAAGGTCGGTGGGGTCGAGCCTGGCGAGCACTTGCTCTTCGAACAGGTCGCCTGCGAGAGTCAGACGATACAGGGCGTCCTCCGCGGGGTTCCGCGGCATCTTCGCGGTATCTCGCGGCTCGACAGCACCACGCTTATCCTTAGGCGGCATCTCGACGCGATACGAGCGGATGGGGGGTTCGGCGGTCGGGCGAGTCGTGTGTCGTGGTACTGTGAAAAAGCCCCCCTCAAAACGCCCCTCAAAAGTCGTGGTCGAGTTTGCGTGAGAGTGTTAACTTTCCACTGTGAAGACGACAGAGATCGATGCGCACGCGCCCCGCGTTTGGGCGGTGCGATTGCGCCCGCAGCGACCGCGGGTGGGAGGTCGCGGGCGGGTACACCTCCGAGGCATCGCACGTCCGCAGGAGCCCCACCCCCGACGGCGGGTCCCTCCTCGGAGACGTCTCGCAGCTCTGCCACGGCTTTTTCCATCTCTCCCCGACCCCCGAGCTCGCGTCGCACCCGCACGAGCTGTGCCTGCGTCTCGGGGGCGACAAGTGCGAGACGAAGGGCGTAGTGGTCGTCGCCACGCTGAGAGATCGAGCCGGGGACGTCAAGTTCCTCGCCAGGTACTCCAACTGTCCGCTCTCATCGCACGCCGAGGAATACGCCATTCGAGACGAAGAACTCATCCGAGCGGTCAAGGACCTGGCGCCCGACGCCGCGCCGATCGACGCCCAATCGAACCCTCCACCCCCGGGCTCCGCGGGCACGCTCACGCTGTACCAGCGCCTGCAACCGTGCCACGGCAGCTCCGACAACAAAGGCCCGCGATGGAGCTGCTCCGAGGCGCTCATCCTCGGCTTGCACCGCGAACTGCTCAAGCCCCGGGGGATATCGCTGCGCGTGGCGGTGAGTTACACGTACAGGGCGCACTGGGACGTGCGCGGGTTCGAATCCGAGCGGGAGCGACGCAGGTACGCCCCCGCGGTGGAGTCCGCGAGGGAAGGTATAAGACTCTTCGCGGAAGCCGCCGAATACGGCGTAGCGCTCAACGCGCTGGACGGAAACGACTGGGCTTTTCTGGTGAGCCTTTGCGACGATGACGTGGCGGCGGATCACGCGTCGGCGTTCGGGTACACGCGGCCGGCGGCTGGGACATCGACGTGTGGGTCGACGTCGACGTCGGGCGGGGATGACGACGGGTCGAGATCGAATGTGTTCACCCCCGCGGCTGTGGCGCACAGAGCGGCGATGGACGCGTTCGTGGCTCGGGAGATTCGGAAGCACTCGGAGGTCAAGACGGGCGGTGGGGTGAAGGAGCTGGGGGAACGGATGGGATCTACGATGTCACTGGGCGCGGGTGCGGACGGGGAAGGGGGAGAGCCGAGGACGTTCGCGGAGAAGATGAGGTTGAAACGACAAACGGCCGCGGCAAACAAATAGCTCGTTGAAAGCTGCGGCGGTGCACTCACTTTACTATTCAGAATCGTCCAGTCCCATCCACTCCTTGAACAGGGCGGCCAACTTCGGGTTTTCACGTTCCATGGCGTAGTCCAATGGCGTGTCGCCGTCTACATCAATTGCGTTGGGGTCTGCGCCTGCCTCCAACAGAAGCCTTGCCTTGTTCACGCAGTGATCACCACAGAGTACGAGCGCGTGTAGGAGAGTCGTCATGGTCGGATCCGTGTCCGACGTAACTGGGTTCGGATTGGCACCTGCATCGAGTAAAAGCTTCATGATTTCCTCATCGTTCTCGTAGTAGGCTGCTATCACCAGCGGGGGTTCCCAATATAATGATGTTCCCATCTCGGGGTTCACATCTCGGTTGAGTTCACTCTTCAACTCAACGTCTGCTCCCACGGCCACCAGCGCAGACACCACTGCTGCGTGACCGAATTGAATGGCCATGACCAGAGGCGTGATTTGCTCAGACATTCGGGTTGCACATCTCTCATTCACATTGGCACCCGCCTCTAGCAGCAAATTCACGGCTTCAAGGCTTCCATCTTTGGCGGCGTGAAGCAGGGCTGTTGCTCCCCGCACCTGGCACTTTTGACTGAGGTCCACTCCGGTACTGAGGAGCGTCCTGAGCCCCGGCAAGTTGTTCAAAACGGTCAACACGATGAGTAATGGTAATGCTGTATGACCGCCGCGGTCCGCTTCTAAGATTACTTTCTGTTTCTTATCCATCGATTTCATGGCCTCCACGCTCCACACCGCGGCGTTGTAGAACTTGTTCACTTGGGCCAAGTCGAGGGTTTCAACCAACTCGAGCTGGGGCACCACGTGCGTCCTGAAAACCTCAGGCAGCGCCTCGGCGACGGCGACGAACACCGAGATCTCGCCGCGGCGGATCTTATCTACGACGGGCTCGGTCTTACGTCGCTTGCTTCGAGTTTCCATGTCGATGAGAGCGTCGCCACGCGTGCGTCGTGCTTTTGGAGGGAAAACTGGAGGGCACCTTCTTGAAAAGCAACTTTTAGATTCGCTTTTTGAAAACCAACAATGAGAAAAGGTCGCGCGGCCACTATCGAGGCGCCCAGCACAGAGCCGGCTGGGCGGGTCGACCCATCGCGATGGTCACGATCTGCGCGTCTTCACGGGCGATGCCGCGCCTGAATGCCGTTTCCGCGCGAAACCCGGGGCGGTCGCGACCGTCATGTCATCGTCCCCGATCCCGAGGTGAAAAAATATCTCCGAGATCCTCCGCTCAAGGCGGCGAATCCATTGGCGAGTCCATGGGCGAGTCCGCGCGCGATGCGGCGCTCCGCATGGAGCGGGAAGCGCTGGACGCACGCACCGCGATCCGCCTCGCCTCCCTACGCGCGCAGAAGGACCAGGAACGCGCCATCCAGGAGCGCGCGGTCGAGCTCGAGAAGGAGATGGCCACCCGAGCCGAGGGCCGAAGACGCGCCGAGGAGACGGGCGGGCGAAGGCCAACCCAACGCAAGGCTGTGCCCATATTCATCGCCGGCGTTCAGTGCACCGCGATGTCCTTAGCGTCACTCGCGCTCACAAACAAGGTTGCCAACTTCCTCGTCGACGGGGACGTGCCCGTGGCCAACCGGACGCTGCTCGTCAATCTCTCCGTCGGCGGCGGCGTCGCAATCACCGCCACGCTGGTCATATCCACCCTCATCCTCTTCACCGTGGCATTCAAGGAAGGCCTGGGGGTGCTGAACAACACCCCGGTGACGTTTTATCGGTGCGACGGGCAAGGACCGAGTTGCTGCAAGAACGGGCCGCATAACCTGGGATTCGCCGAGAAGTTTACGTATTTGTCCGACGGTAAGGGGTTCGAGACCCGGCAGAAGGACTCGATGCGGCGGCACCTCCTGGTCAGCCGCAAGTGCAGGGAGCTGAAACCCATCGTGATTTACCCGAAAGAAGAGGGCTGGAAGCTCTGGTGACCGCGGGTGATCCCTCGCTCACGCAAACGCTGTAACACTTTGTAACCGAATGTTGTACCTCTCACAGTTTATTTAGTTTGGATCGCGATACTCTGTACCTTCGTATGATACAACCGGCGCCGGCGACCCTAAAGCCCCTACAAAAGAATCGATGAATCACGCATTCTCCCCGTGAGCGAGCTTCTCCACGAAGAGCGTGTCCCCGGGCTTGACACCCGCGGACTGCACCGTGGCGCCGTCGCTAAACTCCGTCACGGTCCTCGGCCATCTGGTCACGAGCCTGAACGATTCGCCCTCCCCGGCGCCACCCGCCGACCTCACGTAGTCAAACACGGCGCCGAGCGGGTCGGTCGGCGCGAACCGGCGGGTCACGGTCCGACCGTCCGGCAGCTGGAACCTGCACGGCACGCATCCACCCGCGGCGTCCACCGCGGGCTCAACCGGGAGCCTCTCGAGCATCGCGGCGCGATATCTAGCCGCCCTCTCCGCCGCCGCGGCGTCCGCCTCGGCCTTCTCCGCGGCTTCACGTGCACGCGTCTCCTCTAACTCCTTCGCCGCACCCTCGCGGTCCCGCCGCTCCTGCTCGACCTGGGCCGCCGCCGCGAGCCGCTTCATCTCCGCCTCCGCAAGCCGTCGCATCGCCTCCTCGTAGTCCTCGCTGGGCGCGATGTCAACCTCGACGTCCGTCTCGATGAGACTCACCGCGCCGCCCGCGTCGTCCGGCTGCACCTCCACGACACGTAACGGGAACTCGCGGTCACCGAACGGGACCATGACGTCGTCGCCGACGGTCAGCGCGGACCGCCGCTGCATCGTCGCCTCCAGCAGCGCGCGGAGGTCGATGTCGGCGTCCACCGCCAGCTCGCCTTGGAAATCTTTAGACCGCGGCTGAAGCTTCACCCACGTCCCCTTGGGCAGGCGCCGGAAGGAGAGCTTGACGTCCAGCGCGGCGTCGGCGCCGAGCGCGTTGGACGGCGACTCAGCCCCGGTCAGATCCACGGGCGGCGGCGTCCGCTCGTCCACGTCCATGGCGTCGGGTTGTGTGCTCACCGCCGCGTTGTAGGACGTCGACGCGCCGAGCGTACGCATGAGCGGCGCCGGCAAACCAACCTGTCCCTCCACTCCGTCGAAGCCCAAGGCTCCCGCGTGCGTCCTCCTCCCGACCGCGGTTCCGTTCGCGTCCATCACGGTGATCTCGAAGAAGACGTTGTTCGCGGATCCCACGTTCGCGGCGCCCGCGTTCGTGAGCTCCCTCCACGCGCTGGGTGGAAGGACCACCTTGTCGTCGCATCGAAACCGGATGCCTTTGACCATCGCGGCGTCCGAGCGCACGCCGACGAACCGGCGCTCCCATCGAACGCCCTCGTTGTTGGTCAACACCCGTTCGAGCTCAGCCTTCTCCTCCGCGCGCCTCTGCGCCGTCTCCTGTCGCTCCCGGCGAGCCTGATCCTCGCGGTCGCGCTGGTGCGCGTCGGCGGTCGACTTCGCGCGACGCTCGGAAGCCTGACGCTTGGCGAGGTCAGCCTTGCGCTTGTCCTGCTCGCGCTTGAGCTTGTCCGCGGCGCTGAACGGGCCGTTGAGGAACATGGCGACGCGCCCTGAGTGGCCGGGAGACGCGCGCTCGTTCGTGCGCGAGGCGTGCGCGTGCCCAGATCCAATGCCGATATCGAGATCTCCACGTCAACAACCAAACGTCACGAAACTCTCAATCTGTGACTCGTCAACCAGACGCGTCGGCACCGTGACCATGTCCGCGCGTCATCTCCTGCGCCGCGTCGCGTCCGCCGCCGCGGCGGCATCATTCGCGCCCACGCCGACCCGCGCCGCGCTCCTTGGCGCCACCTTCGGGACGTTCACGGCGCGTCGTCTCGGATCATCGGCGCTGATTGGTGGGCCCGTTGGGGGATTCGGGTTCGGGGGGATCGCGGTCGGACCCGGCGCGCTCCTCGCGCCGCCCTCCGCGGCCGCCGCGCTCCTCGCGCATGCATCGCAGACCCGCGGCATCGCATCCTCCGCGGCGTCCCTCCAGGCCAAGAAGAAGCCCAAACCCCCGCCCGCGAGCGCGGGCGACAACGCCGCCGGCGACAACGAGCTCGCCAACTCCGGCGGCCATTTCGACGAGATCACCGACAAGTGGATCCCGGAGAAACCCGTGAGCGCCGTGGAGGCTGGCGGCTACGGCATCGTCATCGCCGCCGCCCTCGCCGTCGCCCTCGGAGCCGTCTGGTTCTCCTTTAAAGAGCTCATCTTCGAACCAAAGGAACAGACGGTGTTCAACAAGGCGCTCGACAAGATCGCGGTCGATCCGAGAGTCACGGTCCGGGTCGGAACGCCGATGACGGGGTACGGACGCGAGGGACGGAGCAGGAGCGCGCGGCAGCACGTGCCACACGCGGTGCACGTCGATGCACGGGGGCGGGAGCACGTGCGGATCCAGGGCGCGGTGAGGGGGCCGCAAGGTAAGGCGACGGTCCACGCGGATGCCTATAAAGGGGAATCTGGGACCTGGGAATTCGCGTACCTGTTGGTGGACACGCAACGCGGGGAGCGGATCGTGGTGGTGGAGCCGCAGGTGGACCGGCCGCCGTCCATCATGCGCACCGACCACTCGGGGTAGTCGTGGGGCCACATCGGGGGTTTAATAAGAGTTATTATCGAAACCGTCGCGCCACCCGCCTCGTTGTTAGTTGTTTGGCGATCCCTAATCACCTTTGGAAGTCAGTTGAGGGCGCGCGGGGAAGGCGGGGCGCGTCGGACTCATCGACGAGACGATGCTCGTCGCAGCCGGTCGGTGGTGGTCCCGGCTCGGTGATCGAGTGGTGCGTTCGCGATGCGTATCATCGATATCGTCGCCCGCGTCGTGGGTGCTTCACCGGGACGACGACGTGCTCGTGCTGGACAAACCGCCGGGCGTGCCCATGCGTTCGGTTGGGAGCGTCCTCGGCGTGGACGCCGTCCTTTCTGACCTGAAGTTCGATCTGCGGCATCCCCCGATGACGGTCCATAGGCTGGACAGGGACACCACCGGGTGCCTGATCCTCGCGAGGACCCACGAGGCGCAAAGGATCCTCGCGGGCTACTTCCAGGATAGGGCACACGCCTTTTCGGCACGGGACGATTCTGCGCGAACTCTCGGAGACATACGCCGCGTCTACTGGGCGCTGGTATCCGCTAATAAATCGACACTCGCGCCGCGCGGGACGGTCGACGCGCCGCTCGTCACGACGCACGCGGGGGTCACCCTCAAACCCGGCGCGGACGCCAAGCCCGCGGCGACGGACTACGAAATCATCGCGGAGAGTAACGTCGAGCCCACCGGGACCGGTCGGTCACCCGTGGTGCTCGCGCTGCGGCCGCGCACGGGCCGGAAACACCAACTCCGGGTGCACTGCGCCGGAATCCTGGACGCGGCGATCGTGGGTGACTACAAGTACGGGTACAAGGACGTGAGCAGGACGGGGAGGATAGCGGACGATTGGAGGCGGACGCTGCGGGACGTCGACGCCGATGCGAGGATGAATGATCCGGTTCGCGCGGAGAGGGTCCGGAGAGGTTCTGGAAGTGACGAGACGTGTCTGGAAGGGGTGCCGTTGCATCTGCACGCGAGGGAGGTGGAGTTTCTGCATCCCACGAGTGGGAAGATGGTGCGGGTGGTGGCGCCGGTGCCGCCGCACGTGTCCGCGGCGTTCCAGGCGCTCAGCTTAGCTTTAGATTATGGTTGATTTCGGGTGCCCACCCGTGTCCGATGATGATGACACTCATACTACTAAGAGACTACGACGTTCACGACGACGCCGGGGGAAACACCGCGACCCAGTAATGGCCGGGAACCTCGTCCCTCAGCTGCTGCAGCGCCGCGAGGTACACCCCGCGGGCGCACCCCCGCACCGTTCCCGCAGCGATCATGCCGGCGTCGTTGCTGTACTTTTGGTATTCGCGCTCGATGGTTCGCCTCCACGTGCTCGCCTTGTCCACGTCGTTCACCGCGTTCTTATCGTGCCTGTTGTGGACGTCTGGGTCCAGCGCGGTGATGTCCACGAGGATGAGCGGCTCGTCGTCTCTCGCCTTTCGTGTCTCCTCTCGTTTGGCCGCCTCGGCCTGTTTGGCATTTGCGACTTTTTTGGCTTCGGCGTCAGCCTTCGCCCGAGCCCTCTCCTGCTCCTTGGCGGTCTCCTCCGCGGCGACGATGGCATCCGTGTCCACCTTCTGGAACGTGCCCTCATCGGGGACGTCCCAATCGTCCGAGTCCGACGACATCACCGCCCAACCCACACTCGCGTGCCTCCAGCTCTGAAGAATCTGTGAAGTTCACAGCTCCTTCATCACAGCCGAGTTTCTAAATGTGAGTCCGTGTGTGGGCACTTCGAGGCGCGAGTGTGGGAGTCGCACGGGACGTATCCGGCGATGACCGCCGGCGAGGAGTGCCCCGCGGTCGTGGAGACCCGCTGGGTAGGCGCCGACGACGAACCGGGCGCCGGGAACGACGAGGCCAGCGCGTCAAACTCCGCATCACCCGGTGGAGGATACTTCGAGGCTGAGGTGTCCCTCCCCGGGGTGACCGGCGCGACGGACATCGTCGCCGAGATCGTGACGCGCACGGATCCATCCGGCCGATCGCTGTGCGTACGCGCCAGTACCGGCGACGGAGTCACGTCGTACGTCGCTGACGTGCCGTTACCCGACGGGTGCGACCACGACGAGATCGCTCGGGTCAAGTGGAGCAAAAAACGATCGACGCTGCGGGTGCGGTTCGCCGCCCATCCCGTCGTTCGCGGCGGGGAGGACGCGGGGGTCGGTGTCGCGGGGGGCGAGGAAGACGCGGATGGACCCCTGGCGGAGTACCTCAAGATGCTGGGAGTGCGGGACGACGGCGAGGAGGATGGCGAGGGATCGGAGCCGGAACTGGAGGAGGATGGCGAAGCGAAAGATGAGCCACGAGATGAAACGCCGGCGACGGAGCCGGGGGATGATGAGCGGCGGACGGAAGACCCACAACGAACGAACACGCCATTCAACGCCAAGGCGGCACCCGGGAACAAGAAGAAGCGCCGCAAGGCCAAGGCTAAGGGGACCATCACAAGTCTCGCGCTGCCCAAAAGCGTCAGTACCACGACCACTCGCAGGTCCGTCGCCGACCTCGCGGATACCCTCGCGGCGCAGTTGAACAATCGCGGGTTCGCCTCCGCGCAGTTCATCACCCGCGACGCGGTGTGCGTGTGCCGCGAGGAGATCAAGCGCATCGCGCCGCTGTACACCGACGGGGAGATCTGGCTCGGTAAGAAGGACGCCGGGGCGCAGATCGCCGTCAAGTCAGTCCGCGGCGATCGGGTATTTTGGATGGACCAGCCTACGGTGAACGGCGGAAACTTTAGCGCGATGCGGGAGATGCTCCGCGCGATCGACTCCTTGGTGCTGGACCACATGTCCCGCTTGGTACCTACGCGGCTCGGGCACCTCGCGGACCGGACGCACGCGATGCTGGCGGAGTACCCCGGGCGTAAGAGTCGGTTCGTGAGACACGTGGACAACACGGGCCGCGACGGCCGGCGGCTCACGGTGCTCTGCTACCTGAACCCGGACTATACCGGCGAACACGGCGGCGCGCTGAAGGTGTACGAGCCGGACGACGAGGACGGGACGCGTGGGGTTGAGGTGGCGCCATCCGGTGGGACGATCGCGATGTTCTACGCGGATCAAACCCCGCACGAGGTGCTGCCGAGTTTGCGAAGCAGGCACTCGTTCACGGTGTGGTACTACGACGATTTTGAATGGAAGGACGCGGAGACTCGGCGCGGTGAGGCGGCCGCCGCGGACTCACGCGCGGCGCACATGCCACGCGTGGACGGCGACGCAGCTTCATCACCCGCCGCCACGCTCGCGGCGCAGGACGCGAGCGACCAGGAGGCGCAGGGGTTCGTCAGGTTGGTGATGACGCAGCGGCTGACGCCGGCGCGGGCGGTGGACGCGGCGCGGGGGTTAAGCCCGAGGGCGTTGCGGACGGTCGGGACGGTGTTCGGGGCGCCGGACCCTCAGTCGTTCATCGTGGCGCTGACGCAGATGTCTCAGTCGGATCTGGACGAGCTGCGGATGGAGATCACGAGCATGGGGATGGACAACGCGCCAGACGCAGAGTTGGCGTGAGACTTTTTAGCACGGTTGGATGTTTAGGCTCGCTTTTTGGTTTACCGTCGGACGGTCCGACGACGAGGTTAGAACACTTCCGAGAAAGTACCGGAACGGAAGGCGCGTGCCCCCGCCGCCACTTTTCGCAGCACGCGCCGCCACTTTTCGCCGCCATGTCTCGCGTCTCCCACGCCGCTTTCCTCCTCCTCGCCTCGCTCGCGCTCGCCGCCGCGCAGCCCGCGGTTGTCACCGACGTCGACTTCTCCCCGAGCACCGAGCGCCCCGAAGGCCTCGTCGGGCAGTGGATCGGCCGATACGTCGCCGCCGGTGGCGCCCTTGGCATCGCCGAGGGCGCCACCGCGCTGTTCTCCGCGCACGAGGGCGTCGTGGAGAACGTCGGCGTCATGTTCGACCCCACGGTGACGGACAAGATCGCCGCCGTTATGATCGTCGAGCAAGGCCCGTACGAGGCGCGCGGCGACGGCTACGTCATGTTAGCCCGCGTCAAGGCCACCACCGCCGACTCCCCCTACGGCGCCCCGGGCGATATCCGCTGCGCCGCTTTCTGCATCGAAGAAGATCGACTCTACGTCCACGCAAAGGTGACCCGAAAATTTGTTTTTTTGTTTGGCAAAAACTGACCGCCCCTTCGTCCGCAGTTCTCCGGCGTCGAGTCCTTCGATGACTGCCCCACCGTCCCCGACCCCACCGCGTTCGCCGAGGGTGCACCCCCCATGGACCTCGAGTCCATCGGCGCCGACCACGCCGCCGTGTTCGAGCGCACGACATCCGGAACCCCCGACGCCGACTGGCCCGAGCAACTCCCCGGCCTCTGGAAGGGCGAGACACGAATCGACACCCCCGGCATCATCGGCGAGACGTCCACGACCTCACCCTCACCGACGTACGTCTCCATCACGCAGGGCGCCGCGCCCAACGCGTGGATATTCCTCGACCCGGAAGACGAGTCCAAGATCGTGAGCGCCAACGTGAACGTTCTCGCGAACGTGGAATCATTCGACACCCACCTCACCTTCACCAACGCACCGTGGAAGTACACGGCGGACATGTCCGCGGGCAAGTCGACGTGGTGCAACACGATCGTGCTCAACGAGGAAGGCGACGCGTCCTACGTCCTCAGCGCGGACGCACCCGCGGGCGATGAGGTGAAGTGCCCCGCCGCGCCGGAGGACCGGGCGGGAATTATCGGGGAGCTCGACGGCGACGGGCTCCTCGGCGACGACGAGTTGATGGAGGCCAGCGGCGCCGTCGCGGCTCACGTGCTGAGGAAGCAGTGAGCGAGGAATACGAACCGTCACGTCACATGTCACGATACGATACGATACGATACGATACGACTGAATAGGGGGTTAGGCGTCCACTCCCGCAGCACGACTTGTATGCGAACCTAAGAATCAAGAGAGCCCTCGAGTTTTGAATTCGCCCTCGCGCCCTTTTTTGTGAATAGAAGCCACGACTCGCCCTCACTTCGCCGCGCGCGGAGGTGTATCGTCGCGACATGCCGAAGCTCAAGTTCACGCAGAAGAAGCGAAAGGGTAAGCGCAAGGCTGGTGACGACAGCGCGGCCCCCAAGAAGAGGGCTAAGCTCGCGCCCGAGCCCTCCGACGTTTTCGACGAGGTCCTCGGCAACCAGGAGCTCCTCGAGCGTATCATGTTCTTCGTCCCCACCAACGGCGAGCTCGGGCGTATCGCCTCGGTGAACAAGCTGTTCAACACCTCGAGCACGTCCAAGACGTTGTGGGACGCGCGCGCCAAGCACTACCCGACCCTGACCCTCGACAACACCAAGCTTGACAAGGTGAAGCTTTACCACAGGACCGGAAAGTTCATGAAGGCCCTCTTGCTCTTGGTGCGTATCCACTTCCCGATCCCAAACGTGGATTAATATCTTAACTTTACAACGCAGGATGACGATGCCGATGAGGACGAGGATAGGGAGACGCCCTGGGGCGTTGATGACTTCAACTGGTACTCCCCGAATGACCTCGAGGAGCTCACTAAGGAGTACCTCAAGTTTATGACCATCAGGCGAGACAGGGTACCAGCGCGAGACAGGGTACCAGCTTGTACCAGCTGTGGTTCTCCCAGCTGTGGTTCTCCCAGCTGTGGTTCTCGCCTGTTCCAGCCCTCCCCTTTCGTCGATCAGGTCTGGCACGCGCACATCCTCAACACCCATGACTACAAGGCGTTCTGCAAGCAGGTCTTCGGCCACTTCATGCACCACATACCGGGTGAAGCGCACGAGCCGAACGGCGGCTTTGACGTTTACGACTATGAGCTGACTATTGATGCGTACGAGAAGAGGTTCGGCAAGCCCGGGGAAGGGCTGACGAACCCGATGATCTGGCCGTCGTTGAACGTGATGGAGGAGTTCTGTTACGTGGACGAGGGGTGCGGCTGCGGGTGAGGGCGAACACCGCGGCGACGGGCATGCCATTTTTTCATTTTACTTTCAACTTTAACGATGAAACCGACATTTTGAATCATAAAATCTGACCCACTCTTCGCTTTCGATTGAAAGGAGAAATCCAAAGGCATCTCATCCGCTTTTTCGGGCAGAGCAGTAAAGGGGTGTTGAGTCGGAATGTCGTATCGGACTCCCCCGAGGGTCGGGCGCGCTCACTGTCCGGCGAGCGCCCCCACGCGCGACTCGCTCGGACACCGTGACTCACCCGATGGGTTCGAGTAACGGGCCCAAGGGGAAGAGCACCCCCGGGTCCTCCGCCGTATGCAGGCTGTGGCCCCCGCTCCTCGTGGGTGCCGCGCTGCTCTTCATGCTCTCGACGGCACCCGACACCACGCGTCCCAACATCGACGGGGCTCGGCTCGGCGCCGGCGCCTCCTACCGCCGCGCGGGAGAGTTCGCCCTCCGCGAGCGTAAGCTCGAGGCTGCCGTCTCCATGGACGCGACGGACCAACCCGCGATGCGGCTGTCCGACGTGGACAACGACTCAGCCCCAGTGGAACTCGGGGCAGATCTCGCGACGGACCCGATAGATATCGTCCCAGCCAACGGCGTCTACGCCTTCACCGCCGACGACATCGACGGCACGTCCGTGGACCTCTCCGTCCTTACGGGTAAGCCCACGTTGATGGTCAACGTGGCGAGCGAATGAGGGTACGCCTCCTCCAACTACAAAGGGTTGGAGGAGCTCGGGGCGAAGTACGGAGACAAAGTACAAATAATGGCATTCCCGTGCAATCAGTTCGGAGGGCAGGAGCCCGGGGACGCGGCGGCGATCAAACAGTTCGCGAAGGAACACGGGTTCCCACCGAACGCCTACCTGATGGCCAAGGTGAACGTCAACGGCCCGAAGGCGAGCGAGGTCTGGGTGTACCTCAAGGCGAACGCGAAACCCAAGCCGATTGGATCAATCGGGTGGAACTATCACAAGTTTTTGGTCGACGCCAACGGGGAACCCGTGAAGCACTACGGGTCGAGTTTCGACATGAAGGCGATCTCCGCGGACATCCAGGCGCTCCTCGGGTAGGAGGCAGGCGCCGGGGTCGGCGTGAGTGCCGTCGGAGGGATCGGAGAGATCGACACAAACGGGGAACAGAGGGGAGGGACAAAGGTCCCTAACACTTAGCAAGGGGGATTTTCGGCGGCGCCGGCGGCGTCGCTCGTCGACGCGGCGGGACGCGCTCGCGACTCACGATTTCGAACAAACACACACTCGGTGACGGCGGTGCCTTAAACGCACACATGGGCTGGGCGCCGCCTGATGGTGGTCGGAGTCGACTGAGACGCGCGGCCGCGACGACAGCGACGTCGTTCGGCTCTGCCGAAAGTCCCTCGACATAAATTCACATTCGGGTTCACGAAGCCAAGACGGTGACCGCGTAAGCGCGCGTCCCCGACACCGAGTCACCCGCTTTCGCCGGCAAACACGCGTTCATCGCGCGTGTACACGTCACGCCGTCGAATCTCATTAAAAAACCGATATCCTGTGCACGCTCGCGAAGTCTCCCCACCCGCTGCCGATGATGAACTTTAGGAACTTTGCCCTGCAGTTCACCTGGTGCACCTCCGTCTGCAGCCGCGACGCGCCTTTATCCGCGAGCTCCACCTCGAACGCGGGTTTGAACCCGACCGGTTCGTCCTCGTCGCAGTACTCCAGCGAAAACTTCTTCACGTTCGCGGTGAGCGTCCGCACCTTGGTCACCTGCGACGCCTTGCCGAGCTTTACCACGATCTCCTGCGGGAACAAGCCGGTCGTCACCCAAAAGCTCCGGTCGTCCTCGTCGAGGGCGTCGTGCGGCGGGTGCCTCTCGTCGGAGCAGGTCGCCATCACCACCGACACGCCCGCGCCGGGGCTCGCCATGTCCGCCATGTAGCTAAACGCGGACCTTCCGCGGGTCAATGTGCGCGGCTCGCCCGAATTCAAATTTCTTAAAAATCTCGGAAAGTTTTGGTGCACAAAAGCTCACTTGGTGAAGGCGAGAGGCTAGCTAGGACGATCGAACGGAGGCTTCTTGTATTAATAAGGTTTCAAACACCCGTCCCTCTTGCGGAAATATCAGCACCCATGTAGAGTCACCACCACCGTAGAGGCGACTCGAAAGAATCGAAGGAGCGGTTCACTCGCAGTCGAGACGCGCGCGACGACGACGTCCGCGGGCAAAACGACTGCGCAAACATTCATTCGCTCCTCAATAGCCGCGTTGGCCGCCGCTCACTCGTGGATCTCTTCATCCTCATCCTCCTCGGGCGCGAGCTCCACGAGGTACTCCTGCACCTCGAACAGCGCCTTGTCCTTCCCCGGGACGGTCGCGCTGGAGTCGTCCCTCCACTGAAGGATGGGCCGCTCGCACACCACGTCCCCGGCGTACATATCCTTGAACAGCCTGGTGAGCAAACCGGCGGGATGCCCGGCGTCGTGCGCGAACCTCTGCGCGGCGAACAGCATGGCAATCTCCCGTCCCTCCTTGTCGTCCTTGTCGGGACCCCACACCACGGACTTGAGTAAGGGGATGAACTTGTCGAGCTCCTCCATCGGCCGGTCGCAGTCGCATTTGGCCGCGTCGGGGATGGCGCAGTTGAGCGCGGCGAGGCCAACCTCTTGGACGTACTCGGCAGACGCGCGGATCGTCGCGTCGAACGCAGTCTCCATCTCGGTCGCCACGTCGGCAGCCTCGAAGCCTTCCTCCGCGGCGAGGAGCTCGGCGATCTTGCCCTTGACCGGCTTCAACGGGTTACCGGAGAGAATCTCGGAGAGTTCAAACTCCTTCTCAACCTTGGCGGCGTCGACGGTGAGATCGTTGCAAAAGTCGGCGAAATTCACGCCGGATTCCTCGTACACGACGGCGGCTCGCGCGACACCCGCGGTGTCCGCGACGGCTTTCAACGTCTTGCCCATGATCTTGAGCGCGTACCCTTCCTCGAGGATGTATCCCTCCTCGATGCCGTCGCCTTCCATGGCGGGGGGGCCGGCGATCTTGGTGATCTCCGCGAGCTCCGCAAACGACAGGTGTCCATCCGCGATTGGCCCCGCGAACATGTTCGCAAAGTGCTGGGGCGAGAGGGGATGGTCGCACGCGAAGTCCTCCAAGCCGGAGACCAGCGCGGTGATCCCCGCCTTCATCGCGTCGGTCGAGATCACCGACGGGAGCTGGCGGAAGAGCTTAAACACCGACGGGAAATCGACACCCTTCTTGTTGAACGCCTTGTCGGACATAAACGTGAGAAACTCCGCGACGCGCTCGCCGTCGTTCGCGAACCCGACCCACTCCTTCATGGTATCGATCGCAGCCTTCTCATCCTTGTCGTCGAAGAAGTACTCGATGACGAGCTGACGTTTCTCCTCGTACTCCTCCTTGGTCATCTCCGCCGGCGGCTCTGGCGCCTTTGGTTTCTCCTCGGCGGCGGGTTCCTCGGCGTTCGGGATCGCGGGTGAACCGGTCCGGGCCGGGGAGTCGCGCCCGCCCCTGCCGCCGCGTGGCTCCGGCACACCGGCGCGCCCGCCCTTGCCGAGGTCGCTGCGTGGACCGAGGCGGTTGCCGGCGTCGGCGCCCGAGCCGGGGCGCATCTGCCGGGGGGGTCCGTCGGGCAGCGCGGGGGAGCTCCTGCCAGAGTCGCGTCCGCCGCCTCTGCCGCCGCGTCCGCCGTCTCTGCGGTCGCCGCCGGGGCCGCCGGGCCCGCGGGCGAAGTCGCGGGGGCCGCCGCCGCCGCGCTGAGGGGGACCGCCGCGGGCCTGGTTCTGCGCCTCCCGCGCGGCATCCTTGTGGACGTCCTCAATCTTCTTGGGACCCTCCTGCTTTCTTCGCTCGCGCCAACCCTTGGAGCGCATCTCCATGATGTCCTGGCACATGAACCTGTGCCTGGAGGAGATGGCCTGGTTGGCGGAAAGGCCTTGGATGCGCTTGAAGTAGGCGTCCATGTGGGATTTAGCGTCGGGCCTGTCGATGAGGCGACCGATGGTGGCCATGAGTTTGCACAGCGCCTCGACGTCCTCCTCATCCGGGTTCTTCTTCTCGTTGAGCAGCTTCATGATGCACGTGTGCATGATGCGCGCGGTGAGCATCTCCTTCTTGAAGAGCTCGCCGATGAAGCGGATGTTACCCAACATGCGTCGACGCGAATCCCTCATGCGGTCCTCGCGGTTCTTAATCTTGCGGCGCTCCTCGAGGTCGAGCTCCTCGGGCGTCTTGGGCTTGGCGGGCACCTCGCCCTCCTCCTTCTCCTCGACAGCCTTCTCCTCCTCCTTCTCAGCCTCGCCCGACGCCTTCTTCTCAGCCTCGTCAATCTCCTCCTGCTCCACAGCCTTGATGTCGGCGTCGCCCTTCTCGAACTCCTCCTGGCACTTGTTCAGCAACACGCGCTTAAAGTTGATCATTCGCGGCCCACCCTCGGCCTCCGGGTCACAGTCGGGGTCCACAAACTCGATGCTCTCGGCGAGGAACCTGTTGCTCAGGTGCTGGCACATCGTCGCGTACAGCTCCGCGAACGTGGGCTCGGTGAGAGCCTTGTCGAATAGCTGGGCGATGAGGCCGATGAGCGTCCGCGCCTCGTCGATACCCTCGGCGAGAATCTGCTCGAGGAGCTTCTCAAAATTCTGCGGTGTGAGCTTGTTGAGGATCGACTTGAACGCGCGCTGCTTCTTCTCCTCCCCTTCAATCTTGGTCTTATCGATCGCGAGGAACTTGTTCTCCGTCTGCTGAAGCTGGGGTAACCTCGGGTCGTGGCGGTTGTTGACGGGGGCTCCGTAGTTGCCAAAGCCCCCTCGTCGGCCGCGACCTCCGCGTCCGCCATCTTGCTGGTCGGGCGGGAGACCCTTGTGTTCCCAGCGGTTGTCTCCGCCGCCGCGGCCGCCGCGGCCTCCGCGACCACCGCCGCCGGGCGGGCCGTTCCACTGGCCGCCGCGGCCGCCGCCTCTGCGGCCGCCGCCTCCTCCTCCTTGCATGCCGGGCGGGCACGTGAAGCCGATGAGGGGCCAGTAGTCGACGTCGTCGGGCGCCTCGAGATCCGCCGGCTGCCGTTGGCACTGCGGGCCCTTCTCGAACGCTTTTAAGAAATCTTCCGTGTACACGCACTTGCCCTCGCCCGGGGTGGCGGTCCCCGCGGCGGGCCCGCCCTCGGCTGGGGGCGTCCAGTCGGACATGTCGATGGGTTCCTCCTCCTTCTTCTCTGCGGGCGCCGGCGCGGGAGACGCCTCGCCCTCCTCCTTGTCCTCCGCCTCCTTGTCAGCCGCGGGCGGGCTCTCGGCGGGCGGGGGACCGGGCGGGGGCGCGGGGGGCGGGGGCGCGGGGGGCGGGGGCGCGGGGGGCGCCGGGGCCTTCTCCTCGACGGATAGGCTTTTCATCGCGTCCTCGAGGTTAGCGCCGGCGGGAGCCGGAGGGTTGGGCTTGGGGGACGGCGGCGCGGGGGCCGGCACCGCCGGTCTCGCCTGGCCCATCGACCCGGGCCTGCTGGTGTCGGGGGACGGGACGGTCCGAGCGCCGGGCGGGACGGGCGGGGTCATGCCCGCCTGCATCATCGTCGCGGCCATCGCGTGCGCGTGCGCCTGGGCTTCCATGTTCGCGGTGACCGCCATGCGCAAGTCAGCCTCGGGGGATGAAGCCGTCATGCCGAGGCCCGCCATGGACATGCCGGGGGGCGGGGGCCCGCCGGGGAACGCGGGAGGGTACGGTGGCGTGCGCGCGGCGGCGCCGGCGACCGCGGTGGCGAGCGGCGGCGTCGGCGGCTCGGGCTTCTTCTCGGGCTCGGGCTTCTTCTCGATCTTAACCTCCTCCTTGGTGGCGGGGTTGACGATGCGAATGGCGCTGGATCTCTTCACCACCGGTGGGGTGGGTGCGGGGGAGCCCATGGGGGGTCTGCCCGCGGGAGGCATGCCGCCCTGCGGCGGGTACGGGACGCCCGGGCCGCGGGGCATGAACGCCTGCGGGGGCATGCCCATCTGGGGCATGCCGCCGTAGCCCATCGGGGGCATGCCCCGGCCCATCTGCGCCATCGCCGCCATCTGTGCCATGGGCGGCATCGCGGGGGGAACCGCGCCGGGCGGGGCACCACCGCTGATGCGGCGCTCGCGGGCCATGTGTGGCTCGGGAGGCTGTCGTGGTCGGGGTGGATGTGGACGGCAAAGGTCAGCGCCGGGTGGATTAAATGGAAATTGAGGGGTTTTCTCGTCTGGCGTGTGTGGCTCGCGTTGGGTCCGATGAGACGGGACGGGAGTGACGGCCCGGATGGGCGCGGCGTTCGCGCGATGTTCGCCGTTCGCGCGGACGACGCATCGCGCGTCCGCTACCCACGAACCAATCTCTTAAACGCGAGATGCGGGTGTGTGGAGTGCGCACCTGACCGCCGCCCGACAGGACGTTCGCGCCCACGGTTCCGAACTTGAACTGAGGCGGCGCCTCGCCGCCCGCGGGGTTGGCGGGCACCCTCGGGGGAGGGACGCCCGCGGGAGGTCCTCCCGCTCCGCCGTTGCTATTTCCTGTTGTCGTGGTATCGAGGGGAAGGGTGCGGCGCGGTCAGGGCGGTGCCCGGCATCGGCGACGGCGTGGGGTCACAGCGTCCTCCGGCGGCCGATAATCTATCGCGAGATCGGCGCCGCGCGCCTGAGGGGGCCAGCGCGTTAATCGCGCGGGAACGGCGTCGCGGGTGGACGTACCTGACATGTGTTCGGCGTGCGAAGAAGTCCTGGTGCTTAACCGTGAGGTCCGGAGTCTCTCTGCGTGAAAGGTAGGGCGGGGAAACGGCGTCAGCGGCGGCTAGACGACGCGTCGTCCACGCGACTCCAAGGCTCGACGCGACGGGCTGGATTTGTTGGTGTGGGTGAGAGACGGCGGCGATCGTTTATTTCCCGGGCAGTCTCACCTCGACCGGATCCGTCGGCCAGTCACTCACGCGAGTGTGCACGACGCGAGTTTAGCTCGCCTGCTCGATGTGTGTTTGGCGGTGGATGATGTCGTGAGTCGTGAGGGGCCGATAGGCGAAGGCCGATAGGCAGAGTGGCGCCTCTCGCGGCTCGGCGGGAGAACCAAATTACCTCTGCAGAGAGCACTTTACCACGAGCTCGGCGATTTCCACCCACGAGAAGGTTAGCCACCGGTTTTTCGGATTTTCACCCGGTGAAGGCTTCACCCTGTTTTGGTGATCCTATGGGCAATCACTCTCGGGAGGCTTGGTCGACACAGGCAAACAGTCAGATAGGTGGCACAATCGGAGATAACCGAAACGAAAGAGTTTTGACTTGGCAGGAGCCTCCGCGCACGACGACACCGCGTGCGTCCGAATCTTGGCAGAGAGCGGTATCATGTTATGGCGCCATCGGCTTATGGGTATCATCACGAGCAGGTCCTTCAGTGAGTGCTACGCACGTAACCTCCGTCCTGAGACATGGCGCTGGTGGTTATCCGGGTGCCTGAGGAAACATCTGTTCTTCGTCCCCAGCACTGGCAAAAGGTGGCCAATCTACTCATCTCCTCCAGAGGCACTTTGAGCGCCCATAACGCGGTATTCTTGACGGAGAGCGACATCATTTCTCTGCTTTGCATGGCTCCACATGCCATGACGAACATGTCTCTAATCAAAGTCTTCTTGAGATAATCGCTATCTTCGCCAGTAGTGGCCCGCCCGTGCACCTGATGGGTCGTATCACAGTTGAAGACTTCTGCCAGATAGGTTGAGGGGCAGTCTGTGTTGACGCGCACCTACCGACCGTGGATGAGAGTTTCAGGACGTGCCATCAATGAAGGACCTGCTCGTGATGATACCCATAAGCCGATGGCGCCATAACATGATACCGCTCTCTGCCAAGATTCGGACGCACGCGGTGTCGTCGTGCGCGGAGGCTCCTGCCAAGTCAAAACTCTTTCGTTTCGGTCATCTCCGATTGTGCCACCTATCTGACTGTTTGCCTGTGTCGACCAAGCCTCCCGAGAGTGATTGCCCATAGGATCACCAAAACAGGGTGAAGCCTTCACCGGGTGAAAATCCGAAAAACCGGTTAGCCACCGATAGCCACAGGTGACCCCAAACCTAAACCCTGTTTTTGAGTTAAAATCTGAGACTGAAACACTGTCGTTGTCACGCACCGCGAAAAAGCGTTAACAAAAGCGGCGCACTCGACCTAATCCTCCGTCACACACACGGCTGGACACGACCCTTCCGAGCGTCCGTATCCTCACCGTCCGTGTATCCCCGTTCCATAACACAGAGAAAACACCTCCCTCGTCAGGTAGGATGGCGATGAGGTCGAGCTGCGCGATGCGCACCAGCGCACCGACGCGCCTCGGCGCCCGGGGCGGAACCAAGCGGGTGACGCGCCCGGTTGGTCGGCGCCCCGTTCGATGCGCCGCAGCGGACACGCCGACGGACCCTTACGCCGCCCTGGACAGGACGCCGAAGACGCTCACGCTTCAAATCGGCGCGAGCGAGGTCACCATCGAGACCGGCCGCATCGGCCGCCAGGCGAACGGTGCCGTCATGGTCACCGAGGGCGAGACTGTCATCTACACCACAATCTGCGCGGGGCGCGACGTCACCGCCGACGGCGGCTTCGTCCCGCTCACCGTCAACTACCAGGAGCGGTACAGCGCCGTGGGACGGACCGCGGGGGGGTACCGCAAACGCGACGGCGGCGTGCGCGAGAACGAGACCCTCATCGGACGCCTCGTCGACCGACCACTCCGCCCAATGATACCCAAAGGGTGGGCCTACGACACGCAAATCCTGGAGTGGGTCCTTTCCTACGACGGCGAACGGTCCACGGACGCGCTGGCGATCACCGCCGCGTCCGCCGCGGCCGCCATCTCGGACGTCCCGCTCAAGAAGCCCATCGCCGGCGTCCGCGTCGGCCTCCTCCCGGGCGAGACGGAGCCTCTCATCAATCCCACGTGCGAACAGATGGAGCGCTCGCGGCTGGACCTGGTGCTGGCGGGTACCGAAGACGCGGTGATGATGATCGAGGGCTTTGGGGATTTCCTCACCGTCGAGGAGATGCTGTACGCCATCGAGAAGGGCCACGAGGCGGTGGCGAGCGCGTGCAGGGACATCGAGGCGTGGGCCAAAGAGGTTGGCCGCCCGAAGAAGACGGAGAAGATGCTCGTCACGCCCGACGGCGTGGACAGCGCGGTGGTGGACGCGGTGGGTCCCGAGCTGGCGGAGGCGATGGCCATCAGCGTGAAGCAGGTGCGGGGCGCCGCGGTGGAAGGTATCCGCAACAAGGCGATCGGGTTGCTGACCGGCGGGGACGACGCCAAATTCACGGTGCGTATGCGACTTTTGGTATTTTTTGGTTTTATTTTGGTTTTGGACCCGCCCCGCCCTTCCCTTGCCTCACTCTCCCATCGCGCTCAACGATAGGCCCTCGCCGTTCCACTCTCGTGGATTTCATCGTCGGCGGACGGCCCAACTGCGAGCGCGTAGAACAATCACCCGCGAGTGCTTCGAACGCACGCTCGGCCCACCTCGGGGTCGCACCCGGGCACTTCCGACGTCGTCGCTTTGCACGCACTCGACAGTAATCTTTTCATCAGTCCTCGAACACCTCCCGATTCGCCTCCACGCCGTTCGTCCACTCCACGCGCTTCCTCGCGCTCGGCATCCACGCATGCCCCCTGACACCCACCACCATCGCGAATCAATCAACCATCGCAGGAGAACGACGTGAGACTCGCGTGTATGCGCTGCGAGTCCGACGCCTTGCGTTCCATGATTCGCGGCAAAGGGGTCCGCCAGGACGGCCGCGATACCAAAACCGTCCGTCCCATCACCTGCTCCGGGGGCCTCCTCCCCCGCACGCACGGCAGCTCCCTGTTCACCCGCGGCGAGACCCAGGCCATCGCCGCCGCGACGCTGGGCGGGCAGATGGACGCGCAGAAGGTCGACAACGCTACGGGAGACGGCAAGGACAGAAAGTTTTACCTCCACTACTTCTTCCCGCCGTCGTCCGTGGGCGAGACCGGGCGGATGGGCGCGGCGAGTCGACGGGAGGTTGGGCACGGGAACCTAGCGGAACGTGCGCTCATGCCGGTCATCCCGAACTACGAAGACTTTCCGTTCACGGTGAGGCTGGAGTCGACCATCACGGAGAGCAACGGGAGTTCGTCGATGGCGACGGTTTGCGCCGGGTCGTTGGCGCTGCAGGACGCGGGCGTGCCCATCACCAGGTGAACAAAACTCACTTACGCCCGCTTTTGCTTTGCATTCATCGAACCCACCCTTTGTTTCTTCTGTGTTTGTCTCGGCCCGCAACCGCAACCGCAACCGAAGACCAAGCCCGGTCCTTAAGAACGCTTTCCGTTTCGCTCGCCTCGGCGGGTATGGAAAGAGATCGAGTCATAACCGGGCGAGATTACGCGGAATCCTGTCGAGTTATCGACGGGAACGCCGTCGGGTTCCGTCGCGTGTGAAACCGGAGCGCTCGGCCGGGACACCACTCGTGTCACCGTTAACCGACGCGCTCTTTCACGCGACGTCCGAAGATTTAAACTCGCCACCAGACTTTTCCAGCGAAAACTTTTCCAGTGAAGACGCCTTTCTTCGCCCCGGGTCTCCTCTCCGTGCTGACGACCAAACCTTACTTTTCTTCGTTCCAAAATTCATTCGCAGGAAAGTCGCGGGTATCGCCATGGGTCTCATCCTCGGCGACGAGTCCAAGGGGGAGGCGCCCGTGATCCTCACCGACATCCTCGGCAGCGAGGACGCGCTCGGGGATATGGACTTCAAAGTCGCGGGCGACGGCGACGGCATCTCGGCTTTCCAGATGGACATCAAGGTGGAGGGTATCACCCTCCCCGTGCTGCGCGAGGCGCTCGAGTCCGCGCGCGTTGGCCTGGTTCACATCCTCGGCGAGATGGACAAGGCGGACCCGCCACCCGCGGGGCAGATGAGCGTGTACGCGCCTCAGGTTGAGGTCATCGAGGTTCCCACCAAGTACATCGGCAAGGTGATCGGGAAGGGCGGCGAGCAGATCAAGTCCATCGTCGAGGAGACCAAGATTGACACCATCGACATCAAGGACGACGGCGTCGTCACCCTCACCGGGGGTTTCGGCTGTGACATGGCACGCGCGGTTGAGATCATCAAGAATCTCACGATTGAACCCGAGGTTGGCAAGACGTACCGAGACTCGCGGGTGACCAAGGTTCTCGATTTCGGCGCGTTCGTCGAGATCCTTCCCGGGGTCGAGGGTCTCTGCCATGTCAGCGAACTGGACGTCACGCGCGTCGCCAACACGCGCGACGTCGTCGAGGAGGGACAGAGGATCGACGTGAAGCTGCTGGAGACGAACGAGCGTGGGCAGTTCAAGCTGAGCAGGCGCGCCGTGTTGCTCGACGAGGGCGGGGAGAAGGTGAGGGCCGAGCTCGCGCAGGCGAAAGCCCCGGCGAATGGCGACGGAGGAGGATGGGAAAGAGACGACGAGCCGCCGTCGCGGGGACGGCCGCCGCCCAAGGCGAGGCGCGGACGCAGCCGCCTCCGGGAGTGAGCCTCCGTCGATCGATTGATTTGATGTGTTTTGCGAGCGAGTTGCGTAGACTAATTCTTTTGAAGATTATTCTTTACTCATCGCGCTCGGTTGCCTATCGCCGCTTGGACATCTTTTTCATCTTCTTCAGCATAGCCTCGCGCTGCGTCCCCGGCTTGTACTTCGAAGCCACGGACTTTGACGGACTGGGCTTCGGTACCAGCTCCTCCGTCTCGCCCGTCTCCTCATCCTTGGGACCCGCCTCGCGAATGCCCTCCATCGGCGGCCCCGGCGCTCTCTCCGAGGGATGCCCGCGGGTGCCCCGGACGCTCGCGGGCGACTCCGGCTCCGTGTCGAGGTTAAAGTCTGAATCGGCCCGGTCGTTCGCTTTGAGCCTGTTCTCCTGCTGCAAATCCTTGGTGTTCCCGTCTTTGTTCTTGCCCGACGCGACGCACTCCTCGCAGAACCAGTCCTCCTCCGCCTCGATCATGAGCTCGAGCTCGTCGTCGGTGATGCCGACGCACGAGTTATGAAACGGGCGGTCGCAGCCGTCGCAGAGCATCTCGTTCTCCTCCTGGTCCTTGATGCCGCACACCACGCAAGGCCCGTGATCCTCCTCCTCTTCCTCCTCCTCCTCGGACTCGTTCTTCTCCTCGGACTCGTTATTCTCCAGCTCGTTCTTCGGCTCGGTGATTTCGTTGAGGCTTTTGTGCTTCTTGGTGTAGCCCTCCTCGGGGACTCCCAGGATCGGGGTCTTCTTGGCGCCTCCCTTGGGTTTGGCCATCTCCTCGGATTTCCTCTTCTTGGGCTCGGGCTTCTTGGGCTCGGGCTTCTTGGGCTCGGGCTTTGGGTCCTCCTTCTCGGGCTCCTCCGTGTTCCGAGGAGGGGCGGCGTCGGTCTGCTCGATGACTCCCTGCCTACTCAGGGCGTACCGCGTGAGCCGCGTGACGACGGCATCCTCCAACTCGCCCACCTCGATGCGTCCGTCCTTCACAGCCTCCGGCTGAAACTTCTCGGTCAGGTTCAGCGCACCCTGGAGAGCCTTCTCGGAGAGCTCGCTCAGCCGCTCGAACAGCCGCTTCTTTCCCTCGTCGTCGTGCTTCGGGTGGACGTAATCCTTGTGGAACGGGCACTGCTTACACGACCGAAAGTGGTCGACGGCGCGGATCCCCCACTGCGCGCACTGCTGACAGGCGCGAACCTGCTTCTTCCGCTTAGCCTCTTCGTCCTTCCGGCGCTTCTCATCCTCGGCGGTGGGTTTCTTGGGTTCCTCCGCCTTGGCCACGATCGGTTTATCGTCGTCGGAGTCGCTGCCGAGGCCGTCGTCCGTTGTTTCCATGGGCGCGGCGTTGTCCTCGGCCTTGGCGTCCGCGAGCACGGCGGCTTTCGCCTTGGCGATTTCCTTCTCCATCTCAGCCAGAGCCTCGAGCTTGGCCTTCGCGTCCGCCCCTCGCTGCTCCACAATCGCCGACACGCGCGCCGCCTCTTCCTTCATCCAGTGCTCTTGTGGAGGGCGAGGAATTATTCGGCGCAATTTCGACCCGGGCGCTTCCTCCTTCTTATCCCGCTCCTCCTCCTTCCCCTTATTCTCGGGCTCCTCCGTGTTCCGAGGATGGGCGGCGTCGGTCTGCTCGATGACTCCTGAGTATATATACGTGAGCCGCGTGACGACGGCATCCTCCAGCTCGTCGAACTCGATGCGTCCGTCCTTCACAGCCTTCGGCTGAAATTTTTCCGTCAGTTCCACCGCAGTCTGGAGATCCTTCTCGGAGAGCTCGCTCAGCCGCTCGAAGAGCCGTCTCTTAGCCCGATCCTCCTCCTCCTCCTTCCGTCGTTCCTCCTCCTCCTTCCGTCGTTCCTCCTCCGCCGCCCGTCGTTCCTCCTCCTCGACCCGGGCCTTCTCTTCCTCCTCTTCCTTGGCACGCGCCTCCTCCTCAGCCTTGGCCTTGGCCTCCTCGTGTCGCCTGCGCTGAGCCTCCTCGGCGTTGGACTTGGACCTGCCCAAAGATTTGAGAACCGCGTTGAGGCTGGACCCCGCGCCCGTCGCCGCCCTCGCCGCGCCGCCCTGCCTCACGATCGTCTCCGTGTTGTCCGTCGCCCACGACGCCATGAGCGGCGCGAGGATCTCGCCAGCCGCCGGTTTCTCCCCACCCGGTCGAAGCGGGTCCCCAGACGAGACTCTCGCGGCCCACCGAGTCCACTGCTGCGAAAATTTATATCGCACGTCCGTCAACATACTCTGCACCATGCCCATGACCCCGCCCTTACCGGCCACCTCGCTCTGGAGACCCGGGCCGGTGTCGGTGTTGTACGGCATGAACGGCGCGATGGCCAGGATGTTCTTCTGCGCGCGTCGCTCCCAAACGTTTGTCCTGTCGTCCACCACCACGCTCATCTCGGGAATGTTGGTCAACCCCCGCGTGGCGTTGGCGAGCGACTTCTTCTCTCCGCTCCTGTGCTCCACGCAGACGATGCGCTTGTGAAGCGCGACGACGTCGTGCAGGGGTAACAGCTTCCCGGACGGGTCGAGCAGCCGCCACATCTCGTGAGCGTACTGCCGCTCCGACATCGTGCACACGAAAGCCTTGCACTTGGGTCGCTTGGGCCGGTTGCCGGCGTCCTTAGCCGCGGCGCCTCGGATCGCGTTCGGCGCCGCGCCCTTCTCATCGCCGCACAGGTACGCGTACAAGTCGTTCCACCCGGGCCGGATGTGGACGATCATGCTGGTGTCCGGGTTCTTCGGGTCGATCCGCGTGAAGACCATCTCGCCGCCCCGCACGTGAGGCGATTTGACGCGAATGGTCGGCCGGTGGATCACCACCGGTTCCTCACCCCCGTCCGGGTCCGTCACCAGCACCGGCTCCATCTTCGCCGCGATCCGTTGCGTCTGCCCACTGGCGTTGGGCACCGGCATGCGAACGCACTGCTCGTCGCGGAACTGCGCGAGTAAGTCGTAGTCGAAGCGCAGGCGCCGGCGATCCTCGCCGCGTCGCCGCTCGAGCTCCACGGCATCGCGCGTCGCCGCCCTGGCGTCCGCGCCGAGCGCACCGGGGACGGTCGCGGCGGCGCCGCCTTGACCGCCGCCCCACCCGCTCTTCGAAGCGTCGGCGTCGGCGGCCGCCGGGTCGTCGGCGTCGGCGGCTGATGCGTTTCCGCCATCAAGCTCTCGAGCTCTTCGCTCCATTGACCGCAGCGTGAACGCCTGCAGCAGGGTCTCGTCGAGGTCGAAGATGACCATGAGCTGCTTGTGGAGTAAGGGTTCGAGCGCGACGGCCGGGGCGTTTGGTCGAACTTCAAAGGCGAGAAACTCGGGTTCTCGCGTGTCCACCGCCGGCTTTTCATCTTTTTCCGTCGCGTCGTGAGATTCGTGAGCGTCGGGGTGGTCCCGCTCGTCATCGCGCGCGCGGGGCTGGATCCATACCGCGGCGAGGTGCACCTCCCGCTTGCGCCCGAGCGCCGGGTCGTCCAGGAACACTACCGCGGATTTCTGCTCGGTTCGCATCTCCTTGTGCAGCCGCTGCAGTCCCTCCTTGTTGCGACCGCGGGTCTCATCGTCGGTGCCCGATGGGTGCGAGAACTTTAAACGCATGCACGGCCCTCGTCGTCCCGCGAGGAGGTGCAGCGCGGCGAGTATCTCCTTATCGAGCCCGCGGTGCGCGTCCACCTTGGCCCTCCACCACCCGATGACCTTCATGCCCTTGGACGCCGCGACGTGGATCCCGTCGTCGTCGTCGCCCTCATCGTCGCTCGGCTCGGTCGTGGTCTCGACGCTTTGCTGCTTGGCACTCTCCGCAGCTCGCTCGTTTCCGTTGTTCTTTTTCTCCTCGGCGCCTTCCGGGTCGGCGGGCTTGTCGACCGCGGTCGCGGGCGCCGCGCGCTCCACGACCGGCGGCTCGACGGGGATCGCCGTCACCGCGAGCGATGTGAGCTCGGGGCGATCGCTCACCGACAGCGTCGCCTCGAACGCCGCGCCACCCATCGTATCGAAAGTGCGTATGAGTATTTCAGCAGAGCCTCGTCAGCGAACCCTCGTTTCTCGTCAACCGAAATCTGGCGAGGGGTGCAGCGCCGTGGGGGTGCCCTCCACCGCCCGTCGCCCCACCGACGTCTGCGATCCGTGGCGCGCGAGCCCGACGAATCGCGAGTCTATCACCTAAAGTCTAAACCCGCCGCCGCGTCGCCCCCGATCGCGCGCGCGAGGCGTCTGCCCGGGCGGCTCAGAGCTCACTCCCCGTCCGCTGATGGGCAGATTATCGCTGCGTCTCTCGCGCCAGCTTGAAATGGCGCACATCTCGGATTTTGCTCTGCTTTTCGCTTGTTTTGTGTCCGTCCCGACTGCGATTTTGCGGCCGACCGGTTGGACTCGAAAAGCACCACGGACTCGACTTGAAGCCGCACTTCCCCGTCGCGCCCGCACGCCCTGGAGCGATGTCGACCGCCTGTCGCGTCGCGTCCGCGCCCGTCGGTGCCTCACACGCGACCTCGGCGCGCGGTACCTCCCGATTCGGGACCGCACACCCCCACCGAGCCGCCGCACGTCTGTCTCCTCGCCCACACGTGACATCATCATCCTCGGGTGCATCAACCTCGTCGTCGACGTCCACGTCCGATGCCTGCGCGGCCGGCAGCGACGACCTACCCGTCCGCGTGTACATCGAACACACCGACGCCTACCAGGTGGTCTACCACAGCAACTACTTCAAGTTCCTATGGCGCGCCAGGGAGGCGTACGTCTTCGGAGGCGGCATGGCCACCGCGCTGGACAATCTTTCCTTCGACCCGAGCGCCGCGGGCTGGGACCACCTGGACGTCGTCGCCATCGACGACTGCAAGTTCGCCCAAAGCGCGGTGCTCGGCGATGACCTAATCGTGCGCACCACGCTGGTCGGGATCGGGGAAGGGACGCTGGCGATGCGACAGGAGGTGGTGCGCGCGGCGGACGGAGCCCTCATGCTCGCGGCGACGGTGACGGTGGCGCCGACCGACATCAACGGCGCGCCCGCGGCCATCCCGCCGGAGCTTCGCGGGGCGTGCGCATCGGGCGTGGGACACGCGGACCCGACGTGGCTCGCGGAGGCGGCGGCGTCGATGTCCGTGGAGGGCGATGAGTCCCGTGGAGACGAAAACACAGCTGTGTCGGCGAGTGATAATAACTTTGCAACCGCGACGACGGAGACGGCGGTTACTTTGTTCGAGTCGGAGCTGAGTTTGGGACGCACGCGCGGCGCGTCCGACGCGGACGTCCTTCGATGGTTCGAGCGCGACCGCACGGAGGCTATCGGCGGGTCCGACGCGCTCAGCGCGTTGAAGGAACGCGACGGGGTCATCGTCGTCGTGAGCGGAATGGACGGTTTTCGTTGTCGACCGGGTAACATCCGGAGCGGAACCTCGGGGCTCACCGTGAACAACAGGCGGATGGCGGGCGTGCGTGTTCGATCGCGGGTTGAGATGCGAAGGCGGAACATCCAGGTGGCGTTCACGCAGAGGCTGTTCGACGAGGACGGCGCGTGCGTGGCTCGCGCGGAGGTGGTGTGCACGTGTCTGAGTCGGGACGCCGGTCGACCGGTGAAGTGCCCGGATGTTTTGCTGGAGAAGTTCCGTGCGATGCTCGGCGGCGTCGGGGGGTGACGAGCTCGGTACGAGTAAGAGTGGGCACGCGTGCTCACCGTAGCTGTAGACCCTTTTGAATAGACGTGTTGGTGTATCATAGTTCGATGTCGAGAAAAATATGAAAACGTGTCCTGCGACTCGACTGACGCGCTTTTATCTTGGCGGCTCTATCGTTTCGTTCATCACAGTGGAGCGCACCGGCCGGCCGCGATGGCGCCGTCGCGAGCGCAGAAGGATGACATCGTCCAGATGGGTGGCAAGACGCTGAAGCGGGTGATGGATAACGAGACCCGGCAGTGGGTCTACCGCCCCGTGGACGAGAGCTCCGGCAAGGTGATCTCGAAGGAGGCTTTCGAAGCCATGAAGCGCGAGGAGGCCAAGGCTCGGTGGGAGAGCGACCCTAAGCGCCAGGCTGAGCAGGACAAGAAGTGGGCCGCGCAGCAGCGCTCGGAGATTCGCGGCGCGCGCATCGCCGATGCCAAGCAGATGAAGAAGAACGAGCACGTCCGCAAGCTCAAGAGCGGCCTCGTCGAGCCATCGCGGCCACGACGACGAGAGATCGCGAGCGTCGCGGTGCCGAAGATCCTCGCCGACCTCCGCGAGGAGATGCGCGTCGCCGCCGCGAACGGCATGGACAAGCGCAACCCCGGCCAATTCGCCTTCATCAAGACCGCGCTGGACGCCGAGGAGGCCAAACACGACGCCGCGGTCAAGGCGGCGAGGACCAAGGCGTACGCCAAGGAACGTAAAAAACGAGGCGTGCGAGGCGCGGCGTGGGGATCGAGCGACGAGGGCGAAGACGCGAGCGACGACGAGGATTCAATCCCGCGGAGGGGATCACTCGCGGACCTGGACGACCCGGACTACAGGCGAGGGCCCGCGCCTGTGGGGCCGCCCGGGGGGGCATCCGCGGGCGGAGAGCGGGCGACGGTGAGCGACGTCATGGCTGGAGGCCGCACAGCTGGCGGAAACGCCGACGCCGGTGCGAAGGGAAAGAAGAAGAAGCCGCCCGCGCGACAGAAAGGAAAGGATGCCCCCACGGGTGACGCGAACGATGCGAACGACGGGGGTGAGAGAGGATCGAAGGCGGTGCCGAAGCCGAAGGGTGTGCCGGCGCCGAGACAGGCGGGTGGGCTCGGCGGCGGGGTTGATGAGTTATCGGAGAAGATGGCTGGCGCGAGCGTGGGCGACGGCGGTGGACGTGGTCGAGGACGGGGCCGTGGTCGCGGCGGAGGTAGGGGAGGGAGCGACAGGGGCGGTCGTGGAGGTAGGGGAGCGCCGTCGCAGCCCTTGTTCGATCCCGACGCGTGAGCGAGTCACCTGCTCTGCGACATTCTTTTTAAAAGTGCAGTTCACGATGTCGATTCCAAATCGGTGACTCAGCAATCCGCTTGGGTCAGAACGCCAGCGCACGCATGCAAGGCGCCGCGCAGGCCAACGCCACCGCTGACGTCGCCGCATCCGTCAAGCGACCCGCGGCTCCCACCCCGCACAACACCCCAGCCGCCAACAAAGCGCAGAGAAGGGCGCTGAAGCCCCGAGGTGTTAAATCGCTCGTCAGAAACGCGTCCGCGGCCATGACCTCCCCGAAGCTCGTCGGCGCCATCGACCAGGGCACCACGTCCACGCGGTTCATCCTCTACCGTGTCGTCGGCGATGGCGTCCTACAGCCCCTCGCCTCGCACCAGATGGAGCACAAACAGATCTACCCAAAGCCCGGCTGGTGCGAGCACGATCCGGAGGAGATCTACGCAAACACCCTGACGTGCATCGCGAAGGCGCTCGAGGCGGTGCCCGGGGGCGCGACAGCGTCCGACGTGGCGTGCGTGGGCATCACCAACCAGCGCGAGACCACCGTCGCGTGGTCTAAGCGCACGGGTAAGCCGCTGCACAACGCGGTGGTGTGGCTGGACATGCGAACATCCGACCTCTGCGACTCCCTCACCGCGGAAGTCATGGGCGGCGACAAGGATGCTTTTCGCGACGTCTGCGGCCTCCCCATCAGCACCTACTTCGCCGGCGTGAAGATGCGCTGGCTCCTCGATAACTGCGATGCGGTGAAGGCCGCCGCCGCGGAAGGTGACCTCGCCTTCGGGACGATCGACAGCTGGCTCCTGCACAAGCTCACGGGCGCCAAAGCGCACGTCACAGACGTCACCAACGCGTCGAGGACCATGCTCATGGACCTCGCCACCCAATCCTGGCACGAGCCCACCGCGGAGAAACTCGGCGTGCCCATCGACTCACTCCCGTCCATCGTGTCGTGCGCGGAGGAGTACGGGGTGCTCGCGGAGGGTGCGCTGAGCGGGGTTAAGCTCACGGGGTGCCTCGGGGATCAGCACGCGGCTACGCTCGGTCAGCGCTGCGACGTCGGCGGCGCTAAAAACACCTACGGGACGGGTTGCTTCATGCTCCTCAACACCGGCGATGAAAAGGTGGAATCCACGCACGGGCTGCTGACCACGATGGCGTGGCGGCTGGGTAAAGACGCCAAGCCGGTGTACGCGTTGGAAGGCAGCGTCGCGATCGCGGGCGCGGGGGTCCAGTGGCTGAGGGATAACCTGGGCGTCATAAAATCTGCCGCCGACGTGGAGCCGCTCGCGTCGTCCGTGCCCGACGTCGGCGGCGTGTACTTCGTGCCCGCGTTCTCCGGCCTGTTCGCCCCGCGGTGGCGGCCTGACGCGCGTGGCGTGTGCGTGGGGCTGACGCAGTTCACCACGAAGGCCCACCTGGCGCGCGCGTTGCTCGAGGCGATATGCTTCCAGACGGTTGACGTCTTGGAGGCGATGCGCAAAGACGCGAAGGACCTGGACATGACCGCGCTTCACGTCGACGGGGGAGCCACGGCGAACGGGTTGTTGATGCAGACACAGGCGGACCTGTTGGGCGTCCGGGTGTTCCGCCCGGCGAACGTGGAGACGACGGCGATGGGCGCGGCGCTCGCGGCGGGGGTCGGCGCCGGGCTCTTCTCCGAACGGGCGGCGTTTGAGGAAAATCCCGCCGACGAGGCAATCGCCGACGAAGCGTGGCTCAGGGATGAGCTCGCGAATCGCGCGTATTTCGAACCGGCGATCGGGGCGGACGAGCGGGCGAGGCGGTACGCGGGCTGGTGCGACACGGTGGAGCGGAGCCTCAACCTGGCGCCGCAGCAGGGCGAGTGAGAGCGCGGCTCGATCCGTGTGTATCAAATCGCAATAATCGTTTCAACTCGTTCCTAAATTTAAGTACAGCTCGTCGTCACATCGCCAAGAGCGCCAGCGCCGCGAGAGTGCCGAAGAGTGCCGACCCGAAGGTCGGCACCCCGGGACTCACGACGTAAGGCGGCAGTGGCGGCGCGGGGGGCGGGTACGGCGGCTTGGGCGGCGGTGGCGGCGCCGGCGGCGGCGGGTACAACTGCGTCCTGGTCACGCACTGGCTGTTCGGTCCCTCCGCGCTCGGACCCCCGTTGCACATCTTCTCGAAAATATCGTACGTCACGTTGACCCCGTCAATCTCTCGAGTCACCGACGTCGTCGTGCCGCACGGGAAGCCAGGCAGCGCACCGTAGTCCAGAGTGTAATACACGTTGCTGATTGAATCAGCATCCTCGAAGCAAATGAAGCCGTTGTCGCAGGAGTTGGCGTCAAACACCCACATTTGGTCTCCACCAATGGTGACCGCCCCCGCCGCCGCCGACTTGCCACCGTACAGCTTTTGATTGTAATTTTCTTCGGTTATGATCGTGCACGAGCGGTCGCGGTTCGAGCAGTGCTTCCCCAAACACGCGCCCACATCCCCGTTGGTATCTTCGCATTTCTTTCCAATCTCCATGTGCAGGTCCATCGGGCACGTCGATTTAACACCGTCGCACGTTTCTTTGACGTCGCACAGGCCATCGACGGGCCTGCACTCGAACCCCGACGCGCGTTTCGAGCACGTTCTCGGGTCGCAGCATCCGCGGTCACCTTGAGCCGCCGAGCAAGACGCGCCGGCTTTCAGCTTGCACGTCTTCCCGTCGCAACACGGATCCGTATCCGCGCAATCCGCCGAGCCGCAATCGCACTCCTCGCCTTCGTCCACTATCATGTTCCCGCACACGGCGTGGTCTCCCTCGGCGAGGCAGAAGTACTCGTTCCCCGCGAGCGCGGCGGCGAACTTGTCCACGGTGCACTGCGACCAACTGTCGTACGTATCGCCGAATTTCGACACCGCCGCCATGATGAACTTACTCTCGTCGCAGCTCTGCGTTCCCTCTGCGGCGAGCCCATCGTGGTCAAATCCCAACTTGTGGCCAACCTCGTGCGCCACCGTGGACGCGTCCGCCGCCAGTTTGCCTTTCCGCACCATGGAGATACCCGTGGAGGCCATGGAGCAGCAGTTCAGCTGGTCGATGCACTTTCCGTTGACTTGCGTGCAGAAGCAATACCCGGGGGTGAGTTTCGAGCCCCCGACGTCGTATCCGCACCAGTAGTCCGAGCATATGCTCACGCCGGTAGCTCCGATTTGATTCGCGAGCCCGACGGTTTCTCCGTCGAAGTCGTGGCCGCTGAAGAGGTGCGCGGAATCGTGCGACGGCAACTGATCGTACAGGTTTTCTCGCCACAGGGAAAATTGGTTGAGCAACTCGTTCGCGTCCGCCTCCCCGTCTGACTGGATCGGGACTTGGTCGGCCCACGGATCTTTAGCGTCGTATTGCTTCGTGACCACGATCGTCACGGGCGTCGCGATGTCCTTCTTAAGCAGCGCGTTCACCAGGTTGACGACGTGAAGCGTCTCCTCGTGAAGCGTCTTCACCGTGTCGTACTGCGCGATTCGTTTCTTGTCGTTGACGACGAGCATCTCGATGTGGAGCTGCTGCACTCCAGTCTGCAACAGCCTACGCCCACCGACGCCGTCACCGCCGCCGGCGCCGCCGCCGCTGCCGCCGCTGGCATCGATCCCGCCGCCACTTGTGACGGGCGTCGAAAACTCCGCGGGCAGCGCGTGCACCGTGCCGGCGTCTAGCGTCTTCATCTTCATCCGCGTCGCGTCCACCACGTCGTTGGCCATGGCTCTAGCGTCGGGCCTGAACCCGTCGTGTTCATCCTCGCGTCTGAACGCGATGAACGACGCCGCGATGTGCCCCTTCCCGTCCTCCGCATCGAGGGTCTTCCCGGGCAGGTGCAGGTGCGCGGGTTCGATGGAGACGCTCGTCCCGTCTGGATGGAAGATCGAGCCCCGCATCCCGTCGCAGATGGAGAGCGCCGCGTGCCCTTCGTGCTCGCCCCCTTCACCGACGATGACGCCGCGGTAGTGGCAGTGGTCGTCGCGTGACGTCGTGGATTCCACGCGGTGTAACGAGCCGTCGGACTCGATGACGTGCTCGCCGTAATCGGGATGCAGGAGCTCGTCGTGGCGCGTGGCTTCCAGTCGGTACTCGCGCCCGAACGCGACGAGCTTCGCGGAGAAGGACTCGGGATGGCGAGTGTCGTCCACCGCGGACACCTCGGACGCTCGAGAAATCTCGTAGTGACGCAGGTGATGCACCACGGAGTCGCTCGGAATCTCCGACGCGGCGCACACGGGCGCGAGGACTGCGTAGGAGCGAGGAGGGCGTCGTCAGGTGGGATCGGCGTGGAAAAGGGAGGGTTCGGGGCGGCATTTTGAATAGGGGCGACATCGGTGAGTCAAGGGGGGGGCGCGGGTGACTCACCCACGAGCATCGCCGCCGCGAGCGCGCAGACCCCGCGGATACATGATACACCCCGCGGTGTCAGAGACGTGCGCATCACCCTCGCGTGCCTCCCAGCGCGGCGCGGTGCGCAATGCCCCGCCCGCGGGGTTGGCTCAACAACTTCACGGGTTTCGTCATCCTCGTCGTCTGATTCAGCTGTTCAGTTCAGCTGTGTCACGGTTCCGGAGCTGTGAGCGGTTCACTGAGGCGAGCCGCACACGGGATGTTGGCGTGGGTCGGCGCGAGGAAGAACCGCACGCACCGCGGCGGGGCGTCCACTCTCGCCGCGCGATACGACCAATGCGTGCGCTGGGTTAACAAGCGCGAGCGCGACGACGAGGAGGCGTGCGAGGACGAGGAACTTCGCACAGCTGTCCGGCCGAAGACGGAGCCGGTCCTGCAGAGCTCCAAGCCGGCGGGGACGTCGCTGGATGTCCTCGACCTGCACGTGCTGTGCCACCTGATGGAGTGCGAGCGCGTGTCGTCGCGCGAGAAGGACGAGGATGACGAGGCGACGGCGGAGCCGGCCGCTCGTCGCCGCGCGTCGCTCGCCAGCCGCTCGCCCCTTCACGTGAAGAAGCGGGTTCGTGACGGAGGCGACGGAGGCGACGACATGGAGCTCGCGCTCGAGGGCCTCGCGCTGTCGCCCTCGCCTCCCTCGCCCTTCGCGCCCACGCGCGATCGCCCGCACACCGCATCCTCCCCCTACATCACGCCCGAGCGGCTGCGCACGCCGCGTCGCACGTTCACTCTGCCGCCGTCGCCCCCTCGCAAGAAGAGGAACACCGCTGAGCTCGCGCCCTCCCTCGCGCCGCTCGCGTCCTCACCCGGGCGCTCCTGGACCACGCTCGGCCTCGACAAGGTCAGCCCCATCTTCGACGCCCGCCGGACGACACCCAAGGCTTGCCGGAGCCTCGACTTTTCCCTCCCCGCGCTCTCCGAGTTCGACCCCGCCGGAGGTGGAACACAGCTGTCGAGCGAGGGCGCCGGGTCCTTCGACGGGAAGAGCGCGATCGACGTCGTCATGACGCACAAGTACGGCCGACCCGAGGACATCATGGACGTGGACGATACCGCCACCGATGCCGAGGGTGCCGAGGGTGCCGAGGGTGCCGAGGGTGCCGAGGGTGCCGACACAGCTGTGCACGACGACGACGAAGACGCCGAGAACCGATTCCCGAGCCTCGTCGACGTCGACGCCCAACCCGCGGGCTCTGGCCGGTCAACTCGCGTGGACAGGAGCGCGCTGATGGAGGTCATGTCCGCGTTCGAGGGCGGCCCGTGGCGCGCCAAGTTCGTGCGAATCGAGGAGGAGATCTTCGTCATCTGAGCTCGGGGTCGACGAGGGGTCGGGGGGAGGGAGTCGGAGGGAGGGACGCGGACGTCGACTGTGTAGTCCGCCGCGAGACGATACGCCCGTTCGGATGAGAACTATCCGTGTGAACATCACAGCACCGCACGTGACGATGAATATGATAAAAACAGTACACTCAGTTTAAATTATCGCTACAGCAACAGCGACGGCGACGGCGACGCGCGGGTGGCTGGTTATTACTTTACACTTCGAGGAACCGTCGAGTTCGGCGCTCCTGCTCCGTCGACGGCACCCGCGCCGCGTTGTTCGTTCCCCCAGTCGCCGGCTGAACCCGCGACGTCTGCGCGTGATGCCGCATGAACATGTCGTTCACCGTGTTGATCATCGCCTGCTCACGTCGCTGCCTGAACACGTACACCGCGCGCGCGATGAGCAGCAGCGGCAGCATGAACCCCAACAGCCGGAAGATAAAAACCGGATACGAATCGCGACCGGCGTCGGATGAAGCCGCGACGATCGCCACGATGATGTACAGCACGAGGAACACGCACAGCGTCGACACCACGATCCGCGCCCAGAAGCTGAGCTGCTGGTTCGCGATGGCTCGGTCCAGGTCGACATCCGCGGCGCCGCCGTGCACGGGGTGGAGTCCCAGTCTCCCGCCGCTCGCGCCGTGCAGCTCGCCCATGCTCACCGCCTGCGGCCTGCCCGTGGAGTCTATGACCACGACGCGCATGCTCTCGTTGTACTGCGTGTCCTCGACGCCGCCGTTCGCTCGCGCGCGCTGTCGCATGGCGGCCTCGGCCTCGAGCATGGAGTTGAGGTTGATGACTGCGAAGTCCATCGCGTTTGTGGGCGGCCTGCCGTAGGCGATCTGGAAGTTGGCCGTCTGCGCGGCGAGTCGCTCGGATGCGTCCTGCGACTCGGCCTGCTCCCGTTCCCTCGCGCGCCTCTTCCGCTTCCCCGCGTCGATGAAGTACTGGGGAAACGTGGTGTGGCACAGCTCGCACTTGATCACCCCGGTCTCGCGACACCACCGGGCGAGGCACTCCGGGTGGACGTTGCCCATCGTCCCTTGGCACGCGCACGGCTTGCAGAACGGCGTGTGGTCCATGAGGCATATCCGGCACTCGCTGCCCTCCTTGACGTTGTGAATCAGCTCCAGACCCGAGCGCGACGATATCGTGTTCGGCGTTCCCACTCCGGGAGTGGGCTCGCCGGCCCCTCCGTTGGAATTGTCGTCATTGTAATCGCCGTCCCCTGAATCCCGCCGGGGCGTCCGTGGATCATCGCTCGTGCCCGCGCTCTCCACCACCGGCCCGGGCGGACCGTCCCGCCAACTCGTCACGATCTCCGGATACTCCGAGTCGGAGTCGCCGGGCACGAAACCCGGCGGCGATGAGGGCGGCTCGCGCGTCGCCATCGCGTTCCCGGAAGTGCGTCGCGCCCGAGACCGAGGGAATCACGTGTCACGGCTTGCGAATCAGGACGGCGATATCACCCCCTTTTTCTTGGTTCTTTTCTTGGGCCCTTTCAGGTTAGAGAGGCCAACACATTGACACGCGCGGTAACGCGCGCGGGACGGGGACGAGCCCGAGCCGTCTATCGCGCGTCTCGCGAGGGCATTCACCCCGGTCGCGCTCCAAAGGACCGCGGCGGGGCGATCATGCCCCTCGTCAGGAGCAACGACGCGCCGGACAGCGCCGATCCAGTGAGGTGCGCACCCCCGCACGATCCTTCAAACCGACGCTCGCCCATTGCTTTTTTTCCCGCCCAACCGGGTTTCCTCGGACGGGTCGCGCCCTCGAGGCCGTTCGATGGACGCCGACGGCGCGCTCGACCCGGATCCCGCGGCGGATACATCCTCGCGACTCCCACTCGCTCCCATCCTCGACGTTTCAACGGCTGACGCGCGCCTTTCACCCCGTGTCACTCGCAGGTCCGGCGCCATATTCGGTCTGGTGCCGTCCACCGGCGCACCCGGTCCGGATGTGGCAGCGCACCCAGGAAGCCCCGGCGGAGGGTTCGGAGGGAGCCCTTACGGCCCCGGGGGCTCCTACGGCGGCGATACGCGCGAGACGCAGCAGTACACCGACTACCAGTGCGTCCCCGCGCGGATCCCTCCCACCTCTCCCGACGCTTCGAGACGAGCGAGATGCGCGTCAAATCAAATTTCACCAACCCGCGCGCTTCGAACGATCGCCCCCGAGAAGATCCGCGTCGTCATCTCACCACCCCGCCTTTTCACCACCCCGCACAGGAACATGGGTAACGGCTGGGTCCAGCGCACGCGCCGAAGCACCGTCGAGCGCGTGATCGAGCGCGTGCACACCGACGTCAACGAGATGGTCCCGGTCCATCACGGGGGCATGAACAACGGAGCAGGATCCGGCCACCTCGGCGGCGGGGCGGGCAACCACGGTGCCGGATCCAACGGATGGCTCAACGGCGAACTCGCCAGGCAGGTGCACAACAAGTTCGAGGACATGGTCCGCCAATCCCCGGCGCCCACGCGCGCGGAACGTAGCGCGTACGACGAACTCGTGCGATCCTTCCCGACGCCCGAGTCGAGGGGCCGGCTCATGCTCGGCGACGGGTCCGCCGACGCGCGGGACGCCGGGATCGTCAGCCCGCCCGCGGCGCCGTGGATGAACGGCCCGGGCAGCGGCTCGGACAGGTACCCGTCGCGCCTCGGTAACGGCGGCGGGGATCGAACGGCGGCGGACGGCGGAGTCGACGCGTCCGGGTCGCCGAACGAACGAAGCCTCTTCTCCGACCTCAAGTCGCCGCCGCCGTCGATGCGGAAGGCGTCGGGCGGGTCGGGCGCCGGGTTCACGCTCGACGACCTGATCCTCCGCAAGAAGGGACCGGACGCCGCGAAGGGCGGCGCGTCGAGGGGCGCGATCTTCTCGCCGCAGCCTTCGCCGCCGAGGCGCGGTGGCCGAGGCGGGAACGCGCGAGGCCGCAAACCAGCCGCCGCCAAGAAGCCGCCCACGCCGGAGCCGTCGGAATCGTCCTCCGAATCCGACGAGCCCTCGGAAGACGCCGACGGCGACTACGTGTCACCAGGCGGCGGGGACAGGTCGCCGCTCGAGAAGCTCGCGCACGCCGCGGAGAAGCGCGCGTCGGCGAGGGACGTCGGCGGCGGCGGATCCCCGGGGCTTCGATCCCCGAGCGGGAAAAAGAAAAAGTCACCCGCCGCGCGAAAGTCGCACCGCATCGGCGATAGCGACTCCGACGACGACGGGAACAAGATCAGCGCGGTCCGCGCGGGCAAAACCACCAAGGGTTCCAAGGGTTCCGGCGGCGCTAAGCGTGGCTCCCGCGAGGCGCAGCAGTTGCTCATCGCCGCGCAGCGCATGGCGAGAGTGTCGGCTAACAAGGCGGCGAAGGAGGCGACGACGCCGGCGGCGCCCGCCGTGACAGCCGTACGATCCGGCGCGGACACGCCGGGGTCGACGGGCGGCGGGCGGAGCGGCGGGAGGAGCACGCGCGAGCGCAGGGCGCCGAGTGCGTTCTGGCTCAACGAGGATGCCAAGCGGAAGGATCCGTTTGCGAAGACGCCGACGAGTGCCGCGGAGCCCAAGTCCCCGAAGAAGCCGGCGGCGAAGGCGAAGCCGGGCCCGAAGCCCAAGTCCTCGGCGAAGTCGAAGGCGAAGGGGAAGGCGAAGCCCAAGTCTAAGCCGGTCGCGAAGAGGCGGCGGGACGACGACGATTCGTCCGAATCGTCGTCCTCCGATACCTCGGAGGACGGTTCGGAGTCTGAGTCTGAGTCTGAGGAGGAAACGTTGGAGGCGCGGGTGGCCAGGAACGCGTCCGCGGTGAAGAGGTCGTTGGAGAAACGGATGAAGGGTCGGAGCCCGAAGAAGGGGCCGGCGGCTCGCGCTCGACCCGCCAAGAAAAACGCCGCCAAGCCCATCGTATACTCCGAGTCTGAGGACGAGGACGAGGAGGAGGAGGATGACGAGGATGATGAGGAGGAAGATGACGAGGACAAGGACGTCCCTCCCCCGAAGGGCGACGACGACACCGAGGAATCCGACGGCGACGACGACGACGATACCGAGGAATCGGACGAAGATTCCGACGACGACACTCCGCTCGCTTCGAGGTACAAGTCAAAGCAGACGAAGGCGGCGGCGGCTTCACCCAAGGGTGGAAAGAAACCAGCGCCCAAGCCTTCGCCGAAAAAACCTAACCGGCGGCACTCGGCGGAGCACGCCGCCGCGCTCGTCAGCGCCGAGATCATGGGACGGAAGACCAGCATCGCGAAGAGGTTCGGCCTCAACGTCGCTCGCGTGGTCGACTCCGAGGC
>Ga0302114_10000188_pt1 | contig 46171 bp, 24 predicted proteins | sample AG5_Surface_MG_FD_203107 | JGI IMG/M metagenome (GOLD analysis project Ga0302114, IMG submission 203107) | Marine microbial communities from Western Arctic Ocean, Canada - AG5_Surface | ecosystem: Environmental > Aquatic > Marine > Oceanic | place: Canada: Western Arctic Ocean | collected... | reverse complement strand
CGTCGTCCTTCTTGGCCTTGCCGCCGGGCCCCTTCTTAGCGCCGTCCTTCTTCGCGGGGGGCTTGGGGTCGTTCGCGGTCGCCGCCGCGCGCACGAAGCGCACGGGCCTCGACGGTGGGATGGCGACGCTCCGGGACCTCGTGCTCGATGAGAGGGGCGCGGGAGCGACGCGCCTGGAGCCGACGGATCGAGCCCTAGCGGCGCCGAGGCTGGCCGCGCATTGCAAAACAGACGTCGCCATCGCGTGTGGAGATCGCCGGATGACCGGTTGGTACGATCGCGCGTCGCCGAGTGGCCCAACCGAGTCCGCCGCGTTCCACCTTTCCATCTTATCGCTCGGGCACTTTTCCGTCGCTGAGTGGCTCGTGTTGCTTCGCTCTCCGCGTGACACGTCGCCTGTCCTCCAAAAAGCACGGCAGGACACAGGCGGGTAGTCTGACGAATCGTATTTCGTGTTAACGTTTCCTACGGCCACTAGTCACGTGATCGTGATCGTGATCGTGATTATTCCGGGATTCTCACCGCGACGCCCGCCGCGTCCTTCCCCCTCCACGGTTCCCCCCTCGCCCTCCGCTCCGCCGCGCACACGCTCGCGATGTCCATCATGGACATGCCCTCGATCGGGCCGATCCCCCCGTCGACGCCCCCCGCACGTTCTTGTGGAAAGAATTCCTCGTCCCTCGGGTCCAACCAAGTTCGCTCCGCGTCCACACCGGCGCTCTCGTCGTCCAAATACTTCTCGGCGCCGCGCCTGGAACACGCGTAGGTCCGTACGCATCGACCGCATAAGCGACCGTCCCACTCGCCGTCGTCGCGCGGTAGCAGCGGGTTGCTCCCGATCGGAGTTGGGGTTGCCCTGTCGGGGTCGTCGAGGACGTGATCGGAGGAGCGGGTTCGGCCGTATCGCACCTCCATGCCCAACGCCGGCGTCCTGTCCTCGATAGCGGTGTCCCGCGAATCATGGGAGCAGTGACGGCAATAGGGCAGTGAGGCGTTTGTCCCGCCCGTGCCGATCGTCGGACAGCGTAGCGTCGCGAACCTCGGAAGCCCGGCTCTTCGTTTCGCCAAGAGTTCGCGGTTAGGGCCCTGCTGTCCGGGCACGGCCCGGAGGTACCACGTCTGAGGGGGTAAATTGAGGAGCGCCTCGAGCGAGACGTTCACGATCAGCCGCTTCATCGCACGCGTCGCGGCGACGTAAACGATGTTGAGTTCATCGGCGCCGATGATGTCGGCAGAGTACTCATCGCCGCATCGAAACAGGGTCGCGTACCCGGTGGCTGGATCTCGCTGGACCGGCGTGCAGCAGTTGACTTCCATAAAATCTTTCCACAGCATGACGTGATCGAATTCAAGGCCTTTGGCCCTGTGAGCGGTTGAGAGCACGAAATTCGCGCGCTTCAGATCCTGCGGACGCGTGCCCACGTCCACCTTCTTCAGCCGCGCGATGAGGTCGGGAAGGTTCCCCTTGTACTTTTCCACGATTGAGATTTTTGTCTGCATGTCCATGTCGTTGGAAAGCTGCGCAGATGACTTGAGCTCAGCAAGGGGAGACTCCGGCCTGGCCACGCCCTCATCAATGTCTTTTTGGTACCGATTGCGAAACCTGATGATGTACTTATCCGTGATTGCGTCGAGCATCTCTTCGGTGCAATTAGCCAGCCGCCATATATCCTCCAGCTGTCCGAGCCGCTGTCCTTCCAACCCGCCCACAAAGCCCAACTTGATGTCCTTGATGCGAAAGTTCAGCACCCTCGACGCGACGTCAAACAGCGACGCGTTGCTGCGACAGATCACAGCCAGCTGTTGCCCCTTCTCCCCGAAGTAAGCCTTTGGATCCTGGTTGCCGGGAGCGTACGACTTCAGCGTCAAATCGGTGACGTTCTGATCATTGTAGATGAAAAAATTGGGATCTTCGGGATCTCCGGCAACATCTGGACCCTTCGAGAGGCAGTGAACAGCAGCGACCCGGCCCCCGCCCGGGACCGGCTCCGGCAACTCCCGCCTCGCCCCGAGCACGCACGCCGTCTCCCCTTTCAGCCGCAGGAGCGCGTTGGCCACGTCCGCGATCTCGTATCCAAACCGGAAAGATCGACTCAAACGACGCTCGACAATCTTGGATTCGTCCACCGTCGCCGCGACGGTGGCCATCGCGTTTTTGGCACCCATGAACGAGTAAATCTCCTGGTGCGGGTCCCCTACCAGGATCTTGCCGCACTCCTTCTGGGATAGGATGATGTCGGCCATCACGGGCGCCGCGTCCTGCGCCTCGTCCAGCATCAGCGTGTCGTATTGGTAGTCCAGCCGCACGGGGTTGAATTCGCGTCTGCACGCGAGCTGATACCGCTTGAGGTATCCCGCATCCGTCATCGGGAACCTCGAATCTTCGGGTTTGTACATGATGTCCCACAGCGCGGTCACCATCTCCACCAAATTTTCCTCGGGCGATTGCGACCCGAGCTTCTCCCGTACGTTGGACTTGCCGCCGTACACCTTGTTCCAGTCCTCCGAGGACATCTCCGCGCGGATCGCCTCCGCGTGCTTCAGCTCCACGGTCAGGTCGGCTGATTTTAAAAACTCGTTCAGGACGCGAATGGCGATCAGCGCCCTCTTATCGTTCACCTTGATGGCCTTCGCGACGTGGTGCTGTCGCAGGGTGCCGCGGAGGAACTTATCCCCTTGGTACAAAAACCCAAACTTGGCGTACGCCATCTTGTGAAAGTTCAGGCACTTGACGTTGAGTTTCGGAAACTTCGTCGACGCCTCCTCCATGACGGACCGGTTGAAGGTTATGTACGCGAACTTATCCCCGGGCCGCCGTTTCACGTACTCTAACAACGTCGTCGTCTTGCCGGTGCCGGCGAACGCGCGCACGAGCATGACCTGGTCCTTCTTGACGTCCGCGCTCACGATGGAGTGCTGCTCGTGCGTGAGCCGCGAGGTGAAACCGCCGAGTGAACCGAGGTACGTCGTCGCCCTTTGGACCTCGAGGTATCCCGCCGCCGCGTCGAGGTGTGCCATCCGCGTCGCACACGGCTCCGAGAGATGCGTCTCACCCGGGTCGATCGCGCCGCGGGTCCATCGCGACGGCACCGTGAGCGCGATGGTGAGCAGCGATATGAACTCGGTGAGATCCTCGGCGGCGCAGTAATCGCCCGCTTCCTCTCGACGAGTCTCGCCGTCTCCCTCGCACCCAGCCTCGCCGTCGCACCGCGTTCGTTCACACGCGCGCACCGCGGCGGCCAGGAGCAGCGCGATCGTCCCGTAATCCTCCGCCGCGACGATGACGGCGGCCGCGAGCAGCGCCCAGCCGTGCCCGCGAACGATCCTCCAACCCGCGAGCTCCCCCACCGCGGCGGCCAACCCCGCGCCGGGGACGTGGCCGAGCACCGGCGTCCGTTCGTCCCCCGACTGCGCCCACTCCACGCCAACTTCCACCTCCCGCGTCAGCGCCGAGGTGGACATCGGCGTGGCGAACGGTTTCGTACGCGCGATGCGCTCGATGATGCCCGCGGCGTCGTCGTCGTCTCCGGCACGCTCAGCCGACACCGCCCCGCCCCCGAACGCGGCTCCCGAGACTCTTCTCGCGCTCCTCCGTCCCGCGGCTGCTTCGGCGATGACGCGATCCGCGTCGATCGTCTTCATCCGCCGCGTCTGTTGCGCGATCTTGGTGTAATGGAGGAACCCTTCGTCGTCCACGGCGTCGCATAACGTTTTGCTCACCAGCCGAATGTCCTTGAGGGAAGAGACCGGGGCGTGCGCGAGGATGCGCTGCCACACTTCTTTCGGTATGGGATCCGCGCTGCCCTGATGAAGCTTTGGGGCACCCGCCGCGAACGCGGAGTGGAGGGACGCTTGCCTGGACGCTTGCCTGGACTTCTTGGTCCGTTCGTCCTTCTCCCGCTTGATCCGTTGCTTCTCTCGCCACGCCAGCTGCTCCTCGCTCGGTTGTTCCTCCTTCTTTGGTGCCTTCTCTTCGGCGGACGTCTTCAGCCTCTTCGCCGGTGAGTCGTCCTCGTCGTCCCCCGTCAGGTCGACGGTGTGCATGATCGAGGACGCGCTGGTGAAGAGCGAGGAGGACGCCGCGCCCCTGGACACATCCGCCAGCGCCCGGCTCGCCGATTGGAACGACCCGCCTGGTTTATTCCATCCAGCGCCCGAGGCGGTGGTGAAGCTGGAACCTCCACCGCGAGACACCGAAGCCGCGGGAGGGTCATCCTTCGCGACGGGCGGGGTCCCCGGCTTGGGCTTGGGCTTGGGAGCCGCGCCCGCGAAGCCGAAACCTGCGAATGAAAGGTCGGAACGAGACGCGTCAGGGGAGTTAAGAGTACTTCATCGGATATGGAGAGATCTGAGACGTCCTCTCGCGGGGCTCGCTTCTTCTTGTGGGGTCGCACCCGCTAGCGAACGCTGCCCGGGATCGGGTTTGAGCTTCCCTCCTCGAGGCATGGCGCTCGGCGACGCGCGGGGTTGATGCGCGTTCCCACTGACCCGCCAGCGCCTCTCAGAGTGCTGTCCTCCATCGTAGGTTGGCACACCCAAAAAGCCAACCTGGGCACCCCCCACGCACGAAACATTTTTCCGTTGCTCGCGTGGTCAAAGCTTACCATTCCCGCGCGCACGACGCACGCGAACGGCGCCATGGGTATCTTCGACGATGCTCGAAAACCCAGCGCGATGACCGCGGCGGGTCCATCCTTCCCGTGGCAGCCCCCGAACCTGTACCAGCATCTCATGGAGCTCCGCGCGCAGGGCCGCCTGAGAGACGAGGATTTAGCCGAGATGCCTGACGTCGCGTTCATCGACAAGTACGGCGCTGACGCGTACTGGGAGCGAACCAGGGGCGAACACGCGACGTCGTCTGGAGCATCGGGAGGAGGAGGACACGACGGGGGCGTCGCGGAGGCGATGGGAGGCGCGTACGTGCGTCTTCCCGAGCCCGTCGACGAGTACCCCGACCACGAGAACGCACCGCCAGAGAGCTGGCACGGGGCGGGCAGCGCCAAACGCGCGCACGGGACGCAAGAGGCGGCCAAGCCCCGGGTCGACTGGAGCAACCCGACGCTTCCCACGCTCGGCGACATCAAAGCGGCGGGCGCGACGAGGCTGGAGGCGCGCAACTCACCGGGGTTCAGGGCGCTCGCCGACAGGCTCCAGCTCGCGGGTGAGAGGGGCGCGAACGGCGGCATGTCGGGGCTGACACGATCAATGCCCGGGGGGGTGCCGACGTTCAGGGGCACGCCGCCTCCCTCGCACGGCTCGGACGCGACCGTGATGCTGGCGAGGACGGACGGCGCGCCGCGGTACGCGCAGGAGTGGAGCGGCGACAGCTGAGATATGTACTCTTAGGCGGTTAATACAAAGGCGCGCACAGCTGTGCATCTACTTCTCGGAGAGGATTGCGCCCGACGTGGGCTTGCCCGCCGCGTCGATCTTCTCCCACACGTTACCGTCCGGGAACTCGATGCCCACGCCGTTCCACTTGCCCGTGAATGACTCCCCGCTGCCGTCCTTCTGGTCAAAGTCGATCAGGATGCTGGCGTCGTCCTTCGCCACGACGCCCTTGATGGACCAGAGGGTGATCTTTCCGGCGTCCACCGCCTGGGACTCGTTCTTCTTCTTGTAGCCGCGGCAGCCTCTGCCCTTGGCGAAGGGAACCGGGTCCACGCCGGAGATGACGCCGTTCGCGTCGATCTCGCGGGGGCAGTGGGGGTGGTTGGGGTCGATGTATTTGCCCGCGAACACGGTGGACGCGTCGGCGGGATCGACGGAAGAGAGCGCCACGGTAGCTGCCAAGAAACCGGTGAGCACCGCCTTCTTGCCGGACTCGATGACGGAGTGGGGAACGGCCTTAGCGACGACGGCGCGGCCGGGGCGCGTCTTCGAGGCCTTCGAGGGCGCGGCGAGCGCCTTGGATGCGGTCTGTGTCACGGCGAACATGGCTCGAGTGCGGTGTACAGTGCCTTATCCAACAACATCGGAATGAATCTGAGCTGGATTTCGGCACGAGTTTTCCGCGCCCTTTTTTGAAATAATGTTGACCACAACCAAACGAGCGCCAACCATGGCGGGCAAAGCGAAGGGAAAGAAAGGCGAGGCCACGGAGACCAGGTCTAACATCGCGGAGGATGCGCTGGCGCGCGTCCTCGACGGGCTCGAGACCACCGAGGAGAAGCTCGCGGCGCTCTCCTCCAAGTTCATCGAGCAGCACCAGGATCTGAGAAAGGCGAGCAGGGGACGCGACGAGGCGGAGGGCAAGGTGGGCATGGCGCTCGTGGAGCGCGATGCCGCGCGGCAGGAGCTCGCCAAGAACGTGGAGATGAACGAGAAGCTCCAGAAGCTCTGCCGAACCCTCCAGGACGCCAACAAGGAAACCTCCACCCTCCTCCGCGAGCGCGAGGACACGCAGATCAAACTGCGCGAGGAGCTCCAGGCCAAGTTCGACGAAGGCCTCGGCGCCGTCAGCGCGCGCATCGAGGAGTCCGCGTCCGTCAGGGACGACCTCATCAAGGAGAACGATACCCTGCGGGACCACCTCAAGAAGCTCGTGGCGCGCGGTGACCTCCAGGAGGAGACCTACAACAAGGCGCGCGACGCGTTCGACCTGGAGAAGCAGCTCCTAGAGGCGAGGCTCGCGGAAGCAGCCGCGGTGAACGAAAACCTGGTGGCCCGTCTGGACAAGCGGGAGGAGGAGAGCAAGGGGTACTTGGACCAGCTGACATCGTACGCGGACAAGTTTGGGGATTTCCAAGGTGTCATCTCGCAGAGCAACGAGCATTTCACTCAGTTCAAGAAGGAGATTGCCGACCTCTCAAAGAAGCTCATCGCGTCGGAACAGGCGCAGCGGGAGATGGAGAAGAAGACTCTGAAGAGCGACGTGGCGATGATCAAGCTGCTGGAGGAGCGGGAGGCGCTGACGATGCAGTGCGGGGGGCTCAAGGCACAGAAGGACAAGCTGGAAGGTCTCTGCCGAGCGCTCCAGAAGCAATCCATCGGCGACAAGGAAAACAACGCCAAGCCGCCCGAGCAAACAGCCGTCGTGTGAGTCACCAAACAGAAAACGTCCCAGTGCGGGCACGACTCACGCGTTGTCAAAGCTAACTCACCATCACGACACACGCACACACATCACTCGTCGTCGTCATCCTCCTTGGACTCCGCGTGTCTCTGCCTGTGCTCCCGCCCGTCCTCTATCATCCGCCTCACCACCATCTCGGCGTATTCTTTTCTCCTCCAACCTTCCGAGTCCCTCGCGTCGTCTCCCCCGTCCTCGTCGTCGTCGTCCCCCTTCGCGCCCCGGCACACGTTCCCGCACTCGTTCAACGCCAGCTCCAGCCCCTCCGGCGTCATGCGCGTACCTCCGTAATGGTCCAGTCCCATGAACGTGCGCACCGGGTCGCGGTCTTTATACACGAGCAGCGTCGGCATGTTTCGATCGGGGTACCCCGGGATGCATTCTTTGCCCGGTATCGAGGTGAACTTGGTGTGAGGGTGTTTCCGCGCGAGCTCGGCGTACGCGGCGGCGAGTAGCTCGGACTCGCGGCATTGTGGCCGGTGGAGGAGGACGAGGACGTAGTGCTCGGATGACGGGTCGGTGACGTGCGCCATGAACGAGTCGCGCGTGATGTCGACGACGGTACCGAACCGAGGGATCGCCGCCGCGGTCTTCATCTCCTCCAGCCGCCGGCGCCTGTACTCCTCCAGGAACGTGTCGTCCGCGAAGGCATCCTCGTCCTCCATCGCATGAAGCTGGTCCATCCCCCGGGCGGCGTCGATATGGGCGGTGCCCCCCGCGCGCCCGCCGCGTTCCACCGCCGCCCGTAGCCCTCGATCCTCCGCCGGGGTGAACGCATCGGGGACGAACTTCTCGGGCGCCGGGGGTTTGTTGCCGTATTGGCGCTGGAGGTCGTCCCACTCGGTGGTCTCACCCTCGGGGCCGCGGTACACCACGTGGCCGAAGTCCTCCCCCATCGAAGGTGCCCTCGCCTCTGTCGCCTTCCGATGTTTAATTTATCGCGTTGTTAGTAACTCTTCGATTCCGGTTAGGGCGCACTCCGCGAAGCACGGGCCACCATGGGATGCCTCTCTTCGAAACCCGCGGACCCGCCTCCATCTCGGGGTATACCGGCGGATACCCGGGAAGATCGAGCCCCCGCGCGTCAGCCCGAACCGGCCCGGCCCGTCGCGCCCGCCGCTGCTGACATGCCTCCCCCGCCCCCGCCCCAGCCCGGCGGCGGTCCCGGCGTGAGCCCGATCACGATGGATGCCACCCGCAAGATGATCACCTTCATCAATCACGCCGAGTCCATGGATTGGCCCGGGCCGGAGTCCCCCAAGTGGCAGCACACCTCCGTCCAAACCGGCGGAGCCTACTCGTTCACCAAGATGGGCGAAAAGGTCGAATGCGAAGGGACCGTCGCGTCCGGACTCGCGAAATTAAAGTCCAACCCCGCCAAGTACCTCGCGTGCATGTACCAGAGCGACATGGTGGACTGGCCCACAGACCAGCAGCGGTACACCCTCATCGAGCGCGAGGGCACCGAGGGTCTCAAGTACAAGGACGGCGACGTCTTCACGGTGGAATTCGCAAATTACCAAGCCCTTCCGCACGTCACGCGGGTGGACATCGAGTCCGTCGACGACGGCGTGACGATGCAGATGACCCACCGCGGCGCGTTGATCCATGGCCCGTCCAACGCGCCCATCTGTCCCGGCCGCGGCATGGGGATACTGGACCGACCGGGGATTAAGATCATCGAGAACGTGGACCCCGGCGACATCCACCAGGGCGGCGTGGGCGACTGCTGGCTGCTCTCCGCCATCTCCGCGCTCGCCGAGTTCGACGGCGCCGTCTTCGAGCTGTTCAAGAATACCCCGGACATGCACGAGATGCCCCGGCCGGGACCTAACCGGTACCACGTGACTTTGTACGATCTGAAGACGTGGCAGCCGGTGGACGTGGTGGTGGACGAGAGGCTCGCGGCTAACCCAAAGAACCCCGGGTCGCTCTTCGGCGCTAAACCGTCGATGGACGGCGAGCTCTGGGCGTGTTACCTGGAGAAGGCGTTCGTGGCACACTGCGGCGGCTGGGACCACATCGAGGGCGGGGTCCCGTCGCGCGCGTGGGCGATGCTCACCGGTTGTAAAGACCAGTACACGATCACGGAGGAGACTTCTGGAAAGGACGCGGGGAAGTGGACCTGCTGGGGCAACTACAACAAACAACGCGACTTCTACAACGAACTGGAGAACAGCAGCAAAGGGAAGCAACCGCCGATGTGGCAGCAGGACTGGCCCGCCGTGGGTGGCGGCGGCGAGGGTGCCATCGTCGGCGAGGAGCTCTTCCGAAAGATAGTCGCGTGGGACGCGGAAGATTTCATCATCGGATGCGCCTCGGGTGGGCAAAACGACTCGGTGAAACACGACGGTATCGTCGACGGGCACGCGTACACCGTGCTTCAGGCGTTCTCCGACGTCGCGGGCAGCGGCGTGGACCTGGTTCAGGTGAGGAACCCGTGGGGCACGGGCGAGTTCGAAAAAGGGATGTGGACCGACATCAACGGACTGGCGTCGGGCTGGCAAAAGTTTCCCAAGGTCAAGGCTCAGCTCAAGCCGAAGGTGGCGGAGGATGGGCTGTTCTGGATGAGCAAGGAGGAGTTTTACAAGTACTTCAAGACCGTGTACGTGTGCGCGAAGAGCATGAAGGTGTACAAGGTCGACTGAGAGACCTGTATCGTGCATCTAATCTACTAAGTTAAGTGTCGAGTGTCATCAGAACGTCACGCCCTGGGAACGCCCTCGCTCTCGCTGAGCCTTGCGGGTCACCATCGTGGTCGCGCGCGCGAAGAATTGCTCCTTGCTGAGCTCCCTGATGAACTCCAAGTACGGCTCCAGCTCGATCTTCTTCGCGCCGAGCGCCTCGTCCAGGTAATCCATCGCGTCCTCCAGCGCCTGATCCTTGGCCTGCTCCTCGAGGATCTGCTCGGAAATCGCATCCTCCGGCGGAAACGCCGCATCCGCAATGTCCGCGTCCTTACCCCCTCCCCCGTCGGCACCCCCATCGGCACCCCCATCGGCACCCCCGTCGGCACCCGACACATTACCCTCATTCTCCGCGACCCACTCCTCGAGCGCCACGGTCGCCGCCTGCATGCCCCCGATGCGATGCTCCCACGCCCCGCGCTCCGCCCGCGACGCCCGCAGCGCCTTCTCGATATCCTCCCGCCGCCGAGCCAACTCGGCTTGCAGCGTCAGCAACCGCTCAGCCTCCTCGCCGCTCTGCGCGCGGAGCACGTCCAGCTCCGAACGCAGCCGATCGCTCAGCGCGGTGATCGCGCGGGCTTTGAACGTGCCCTCCGCCACGGACAGACCGCCGGCGAGGACGTGCGGCGAAGGCTGTTGAATATTCTGTCGCGTTTGTGAAACAACCCTCGAAGAAGAAGCCGCGGGTTCGCCGACACCCGGGGGCGGCGCCGGTCGCTGGTGATACTCCGCCCACGATGACGGCGCCTGCGATTGGTGCTGCGGCGCCTGTACCTGCGCCTGCGGCTGCGGGGGCGGTGGCGGTGGCGGCGGCGGCTGCAATTGGATGCGGGTCTGCGAACCCAGTAATCCGCCGCTCGGCCGGTCGCTGGGGGGCGGGGGATAGAGCGGGGTTCGCGCGGCGCCCGGGTTAGCGGCGCCCGGGTTTAACCCTACACCCGGGGGCGGCGGCGGGTGGCCGGGCCGTTGGGCGGTGGACGGGGATGACGTGTGCGGCGGGGACGGTGGAACGTACCCCGCCGGTTTGGCGAAGAGCGGCGGTTCGGCTCCGAACGCTTCCGACAGCGTTCCCGCCATCTCCGTCAGGTTGCTCCGTGGGTAGCTCCACCGTTCGCCGTACGGGACGCGCACGAGCCCGCTCCCGTCGACGCACGAGTGTCCTGGCTTGATGATCATGTTGCTCGTCGGGGTGACGTAGCAGATGGGCTGCGCGTGAGGGAACGCCTCGGGGAGGAACATCTTGAGCGGGATGTTGTACTTGACGCCTTGGTAGTAGATCGGGACGGTTCCCTCGGCGCGGAGGAGGTGGACGGTCCGGCCGTCGTTGTGCGTGAACGGTTCGTCGCGGACGCTCAGCGACGGGTACCTCTGCGGGGAACGAGTTGGAAATTGTCGGGTCAGCGAGGGTACGGGAACGAGAGAGCGGCGACGCGTCCGAGATTCGTATTAGGGTTGACGGCACTCTCGATCGAGTGGCGCGAGGTCGCACCTCGACGACCGCCAACAGCTGGTCCCTGACGGCGAATTTAAGCCGCTCATCGTAAGGAAGCGCGCCAGCCCCCGTCGCGGTGAGCTTCGCGTTGAGATAGTACTGCACCTGCGCGGACACCGGCATCTCGCCTGCGTCGACCGCGCTCCACTCTGCTCGCTACGAACCGCATCGAACGGGTCAAAATCTTGAGGCGAGAGTGACGAACGAAAAGTTAACACCGCGGAAGAGGCTCTCATCACGTCGACTCGGGCCAAACGTCACATCGAGAACGAATCATCAATAATCAATCATCAATCAATCATCTATTCCGCCCCTCCGCCTCCCACGCCTTGAGCTCCTCCTTCGCCTTATCCTCCGGAAACAGCACCTCGCTCGCCAGCCGCTCCGCCCACTCTTTGCCGAACCAACCGGCAAACATCGGGATGGCCGGATCGTGCGACCGCTGCCACATGTCGTGGAAATCCTGCGCCGCCGCCGACTCCGCGGGCGACAGGACCCGCGCGTACTTCCTAGAAGCCTTCGACGTCTTCTCGGACGAGGTCTTCAGCTCGACATCGTCCGATGGGGGCTCGACGGGATCGGGCGCAGTCTTCGCCGACTTTTTTGGCGACTCGGCGGCTTCCTCCTCCTCGGAAGCCTTCTCAGCCTTCTCCGAACCCTTGACCGCGCTCTTGATGTTGTTGGCGAGCATCTGCGAGAACGAACCCGCCTTCGCCGTCAGACTCTCGCCGTGACTCGCGTCCCACGCCTTCACCCACGACTCGTTACCCGCGTCCATCAACTCGAGCCAAACCCCCGCGTACGCCTTGACGGCGTCCAAGGTCTTGGCCTCCACCAGCGACACGCCGCATGTGGGGCGGGACGCTTCCCACTCCACGCCGCACACGTCCTCCGCCGTGATGGCGCCCAGGTCCTGCAGCGCGCCCGTGGCGTTCGCGGCGGTCACCGCGCAGTCCACCGCGACGTCCACGGGCACTGGCCTGGCGAACAGCATCGCGGGTGAAAAAAACTGGGCATCTTCGTAAAATCGATCGCTCGGCTCCACCAGGTTGAGCTCGCGGAATCTGGAGTCCCGGAGCGACGCGAGCGAGTCGACGTACCGGCCGAGGTAGTCGTTGGTACGGCTCAGGGGTTGGAGGTCGATGCCCACGAGGAGCTTCTTGCCGCCGTTGAGGCTGAGGAGGTCGACGCCGAGGAGGGGCGCGTCGCCGAGATTTCGCGGCTGATCGCCCTCGTCCTCCTCCGTGCCCGCGCACCGGGGGTAAAAGACGCAGTTGAGGATCTGCGTCTTTTCGCCGCCGTCGACGTAGGTGAACCGCGCCCTTCTGACGAACGGGGAGGTGTATACCCACGTCTCGCTTCGCACCTTGCCCTCGATGGACGCGCTCGCCAGCTCCGGGGGCAACCGCACGGGCGTCAGCGGCCCCAGTGAACGATCGAGCGTCTTGAACAAAAACTCCATGTGTTCTCTCCAGCAGACAGCCGCGGTGTCTTCCGGGAGGGACGCGAAGTGGACACTGTCCGGGTTTCCCCTCGGATCGAACGGCGCCGCGGAGGAGCTCTCGTCGATCGCGGCGTCGCCCTCGTCGACGCTCCCGGTGCCGCCGAGCGTGTCCGCCGCGGCGCGCGGGGGCGCGACGCGCGAGTTCGAGTTCGTTGGGCGAGAGGCTGGGTAACGAGAACCGAGATCCGCCGCCCCGCGCCTCAGTCGCGCCCTCACGGCGTTCACGCGCCGGGTTTCACCCGCGCGCGCGAGCCGGGCGACGCCCATGGGCGCCACCGGCTGCCGCGACGTGCACGCCATCGCTCGGACGCCGACCTCGTGCGCTGTGTCTGTGCGCCCCGCTTTTGGGAAGCCCCGATATTTTCCCGGGACGTGGGCGTCCAGAGAGAATCTTCGGCAGATACTTGTACTTGACGGCAACATCACGTCCGAGGGCGCACTTCACGGGACGATACTCGCGCGGACGTCCGATGGAAGGCGCGACCAAGATTTGCATGCGGTGCAAGCAGGAGCTCGAGAACAACCAGACGAACTATCCCCACGGCAGCAGCTGGTGCATCGAGTGCGCGCCCCCCGACAGCGACAGCGACTGAGGGCTTGTGAACAGCGCTGGAGAGAGCCCGGGTTGTGACACAGGTGAGGCTGAGGAGAGGTTCCGGGGTCACATCCCGCGGGTTCAGAGGCGTCGATCGTGAGTTGGAGACATGCCGTGGATAGCACTGGGAGGCGGAGGGGGCTCGCCCTTCTGGCGACCGAGGGGAGGCGCCGGCGTGACCCGCCGGAGCCGATCGACGAAGGCTGCCGCTAACAACACCAATAATCCCTCGAGTGAGATCCCCCGAGGCGCGACGACCCGATGGCCCAACACCGCGGTCATCGCCTCCGTCGCCGTCGGCGCCGCCGCAAGCGTCGCCGCGGGCATCTCATTCACCACCCAGGGGCAGGGGGGGCTCGACACGCGCGGGTTGACGCACGTCTTTGCGTCTCTATCGGGTTCATCAGTAGGTCCCGCGGCTAGCGCTCTGGCGTCGTCCAACGCCGCGATACCGTCGACGGACACAGCTGTGCGACCGCGCGATCCGACCCCTTTAGGCTCCGTCGACGCGGATACGCACGCGGCGGCGGTTAACGACTGGCACGAGCGCTGGCACGACGGGCGTATCGGCTTCCACCTCCCGCGGACCCATCGGCTCCTCATGAAGCACAAAAACTCGCTCCTCGGCGAGGGCGTCACGTCGCCGCCCGAGCTCTCCAAGCGCGTGTTCGTCCCGCTGTGCGGCAAGGCGGTGGACATGCTGTGGCTCGCGGCGTGCGGGCACAGGGTGTACGGCGTGGACCTCAGCGGCGTCGCGGCGAAGGCCTTTTTCGACGAGAGCGGTTTGCCCCGAACCTCGACATCCGCGGACAGGGCTCCGGGGGGAGTCACGGAGACGTGGAGCGCCGGGGTGCGCCGGGTGCACACCAGCGGAAACGTGGCGATCGTGGAGGGTGACCTGTTCTCGATCCGTCCAAACCCGGACCCACGGCCGGACGAGACGAACAAGGGCTGGTTCGGCGGAGTCACGGTTGGATCCGAAGGTGAAAAAAAGTCGGCTTCCGCCTCTGGGCCGTACGCGGGCAATAAGCCGGCGTCGGTCGAGGAGCTCGACGCGAGAGTGGGCGCGCAGGGTAGCATATCGTTCCGCGAGGAGGCTGTGCGGTTCGCGTCCGGCGGCGGGCCCGCCATGGACGCGGTTTGGGACCGCGGAGCGCTCGTCGCCGTCGAGCCCGAATTGCGAGAACGGTACGCAGACATCATTCACAAGCGCCTGGCTCCGGGAGGACGCATGCTGGTGGTGGGGGTATCGTACGACCCACATGCGGGGTGCGTCGGCCCGCCGCATAACGTCCCGCACGAGGAGCTCGTACGGCTGTACGAGTCGCGCGGGTGCGAGGTTACGTTGCTGGGCAGCGAGGAGGTGATTGACACGGCGCCGCCGCGGATGCGGGAGAAGATTGAATCCATGACGGAGAGCGTGTACCTCGTGCGTAAGCCGCACAGGCGCGGCAAGGGCGGGTTCCACCTACCGCGGCCCAGGTTGTGATTTCTTTAGTAGTCTACAACACGCGTGTCAATACAAACAGAACGATCGATGAGTGGTGACGACTCGAGACACATTAGCTAGACTACACTAAGAGTTACACTAAGAGTCTTACACTCTCGCGCAGCTGCCCACGAAACAGGAACGAGGATTGGGAGTGATCTCCTCTCTTTTTATCGTCACCTTCTCCACCGTGAGCGGCGCCCTTCCCCGTCCCCGGCCCACGGTGACGTCCACGTCCGTGCCCGCGTCGCCCCTCAGAGCGTCGGCCACACCCTTCAAGCCCCCGAGGTCAGTCGTCGCGGCGCCGTCGACCTCCAATATCTTGTCGTTTAGCATGAACCCGGCATCGTGCGCTGGGCCCGTCTTCTTCGTCGGTAGGAACTCCACGATGGCGGGGAGCCTGTCGGGTCCGATGTAGATCTCGAGGCCGACGCCGCCGTACGGGTCCGGCGCCGCGAACGCGGGCGGCGTGAGCGCGAGTGCGAGTGCGAGTGCTCCATTCGTTAGGGTTGTTAAATGGTTGGTCCCGCACGCCGCGGCGACGACGCGGGTCGCACACCTCGAGGAGGACTTCGCCGTTGCACTTGCCCTACCGGACGTGATCCGAGACGTAGACGGGGCTATTGCATGTGTCGTCATGGTCGACGAGTACGTCTGTGCGTCGACAACTGGCTGAGCCCGCTGTGTTCTCGGAACAGAAGATGTCTCCACGGGAAAAGATTCTTCCCAGCCTCGTGCGGTACTTTTGTCAGACGACACCACACACGCGTTTGCGCAAACACGACACGACACACGGACTTTGACCCTATCGACGCGAACGTACCAGGCCGCTCATCGCGTCTAAACTCTGCCGAAGATGTCCGCTGGAGTCATCGCCCCCCCGCGCCCCCGCACCCCGCGTATCTCGCGCACGATGGGCGGTGAGATCTCGAAAAAGTGCAGTCTGCGCGTTTCCCCGCCCTCGCGCCTCGCGCGTCAACGTGGACATCTTCCGGACATCTCCGCCTCCAGAAGCGACGCCGACTGCTCGATGGACGACTCCAACGACCTCCTCGAGCCCATCCAAGCCCCAGAGGTGAGCCCTAACGCCCCGTCGCGTCACAATCTTCGATACCGTCGTATCGTTCACCAAAGCCACGTGTCAGACGAACGAGAGGCTCTGAAACGCTCCAAGCTGTCACGCAAAGGTTCGAACAGAAATGAACTTTCCGAGCTGACACTTGTTACCCACACCCCAACTCCCAGGACCATGCGTTCCCTCTATCGACGACCCCCGCGCGATGGATCCGGTCCGTCCGAGCGAGCCCCGGCCGCTCGCTGCGCCAAGCCGCCAACTGCTTCGCCCTCGGCAGCGCAGCTTACGTCCTCCGCTACTCCGTATTCGCCGAGGCGACGACTTTTTCAACCACCGAATGGCCCGCGTCGCACGGTGACCCTTCGTCGATCGCTCGAGACGTGATAGACCTCGCGTCCGCGTCGCTGTACACCCTCGGGTCCACGTTATGGCTCCACCAGACCATGCTGCGGGAACGCCTCAGCGTCGACACCGCCATCGACGACAGCATCGACGACAGCATGGACGAGCAGTCGGCGGCGTTGGAGAAAAATTCACCCACTTGGGATGAATTCTCGACGCTTTTTTCAAAGCACCCGGTGGTGACCTCGGTGGTGCTGTTCCTCTGCGGGTGCGCGCTCGACGACGTCATCTTACTCTCCGACGTCATCGCCGAGGAGGTGGCCACAACCCGAGGTGCAGACCCGTCTCCCGCTTCTTTCATGCCGGGAGGACGTGTTTCGTTCGAGCGTTTGCTCCCCTTCGCGCCCGGGCTCGTTGGAGCCGTCACCTTTGGAGCTTCGGGCGCCGCGAGATTCGCCCGCTTCATCCGCGGCGACCTCTCCGACGACGAACCACGCGACGAGGCTGACATGTGGCTCCCGTGCGAGCGCGACGAGTGCTCCGCGATGACGCCGCCCCCGGAAAACACGGCGCGCGTCGACGGCCGAGTGGCTCGAGTCGCCGCTTTCGTTCAGTGGCCCCTCAACGTGCTCGCCTCCTTCGCCTTCATCGACGGCGCGTGGCTCGAGCTCGGCGCGTTCTCCAAGCTCGGTGCACAGCCCGCGTACGCCGCGTCCGTGGGTAACGACATCATCAACGTCGCGAGCTCGTTGTCGGAGTCCGCCGCGAAGCTGGCGTCGGAGAATTACGTGGTGGGCAACTCTTTGGCTGACCTCGGATCCATTCGAGACGATCTCTTCTCGGCGGCGGCGGACGGCGGCGGCGCGGGTTCGACCAATACCGCGGAGTTCATGTCCAGCTCCAACGCCGCGCACGTCGTCGGCGGGAGCCTGTTCCTGGTGTCGTCCATCGCGTGGATCGTGGAGCTGAGGGCGCAGCGTCGGCTGAGATGCGCGCGGCGCTTGGACGAAGCGGACGAGGATCTGTTCGGCTGATTCAAAACATTCTTTGCTTGCGCGGGGGACGAACGACGCGACGTCACGAGCACCTTTTTTGTCTTATGCTGCTGCACGGTGGGCCTTAGCTTAGTCCGCCTACGTGCGATACGATGTACGATGTACCTGTAAAACGAACACACATATGCTTCCAACGAACGCGTCGTGTCTCGTCATTCATCAAGAGATCGGTTTTATTCTAGGTGTTCTCGTCACTCAATCACGCTGGTCGGCGAGTTGTCCTCTGCCGGCGCCGCCGATCCCCCCAAGGAACCCCCCCCGTTCGCCGCTCCGCCCATGTACTGCGTCCATAGCCCCTTCACCCCGTTCGCGCCCTCGCCATTCTTCTCCGGCAGCGGCGGCGGCGGCGTCGGCTCAACCTTCGAGCATCCCGGCACCACGCTCTCCCACGCCGCCGCCTGCGCATCCGCGAGATCCTTGAAACACTCCGCGGCGCACGCGAACGCGGCGTTAAGCTCATTCTCCAGCTCCCTGTGCAGCCGGGGCAGCTCCGTGGTCATGCGGTCCTTGAGCGCATCGTACCTATCCTGCGCCGCGTCCTTAGCCGCCGCAGCCGCCTCGGACTCCTTCTGAAGCTCCTCGACGGACGGCTGCGCCGCGCCGCCGAACGCACCCTTCGTGATGCTGGACAGGCTGGACATCCACGTGGATCCCAGCGTGGGCGGCGGCGCGGGTGCCGCGACGGGCGGCGGCGCACCCGCCGCGCCGCTGACGCCGCCGCCGCCGCCGCCGCCCACGACGGATTCCAACTTTTGCCGCTTTTGTTCGCACCGAGCCCTGGCCGTCTGAAGCTTCAGCAACGCGTCCGTGCGCGAATCGATAGCCTCCTTCGCAGCCTGCACCAGCGCGAGACCGCGCTTGAGCGGTGCGCGAAAGGCGTCCGCGAGCCGCTTCGCCTGGACTTGCGCCGGCGCCCTGAGGGTCTCCGCGGCGGCGCCCACCTGTCGAAACGCCTGGCCCAAGCCACCCGCGTCCTCGCCCAAGAGAACCTTCGCGCCCTTCTCTTCGCAGTCGCCCAGCGTCCTCGCGTTCTCCGCGAAGGACTCCACGATGATCCCACCGGTGTTCACGGACGCTACGACGTCGTCGCTGGATCGAACCGCGCGCCGCAACCTCTCTTCAATGGTGAGGAGGTACTCGGTGGCTTCGAGGTATTTCGGCTCTTCCTCCATGAGCAGCGACTCGGTGCCCGCGCCGGCGACGAAGGATTCCGTCGCGGTGGTGATCTGCTGCCACCAGGAGTCGGCAGCCGCGAGCGCGGTGCCGGCGGGGCCGCGCTGGTACCAAGGGCTCGCCGCGCTGCCCAGCGCCGCGCCTTGTTCGTCTTGCAGGAAGGCGACGAGGTCGATGGAGTCGCGAAGCGCGGGATGCTCGCACGTCTTGCGGAGGAAGAGGTCGAGCCCCGCGCGCCTGTGCTCCAGGAACTCGGGGTTGAACGGCGAGGTGGTGACGACCTTGTCCGGAAGCGGGTAGAGGATGACGCCTGGGAAGGTTGCGCGGAGCTTGTCGCGGAGCCATGTGAAGTCGGAGAACCTTCGCTGGACGCTGAGCCGCGGGAGCCTGAACACGGGCATGTCGGTGTCGACGGCGACGACGTACGCGGCGTGCGCGGTCATGCCGTCGCCGATCTTGACGGGCTCGGTGACGCGCGCGACGAGCCGCGCGCCGGGCGGCTGCTCGGGGGGCGAAGGGTACGCGTCTCCTCCTCCGAGAGGGGCCGCGGCATTGGCATTTTCGGATACAGCCGGGGCGGGCTCCGGATCGCTCAGCACGATGCTCTCGTAGGGAGGGGGCGCGGTCGGCGAGGAGGGTGCCGCCTCCTGCTCGACGTTAGCTTCCGTCTCCGCCTCGACGTCGCTCATGTTCCGGTGGGGATACACCTCGGGGCCGCCCCTAGTGGGCTCTAGTGAGGGCCGAGAAAACGGATATGCCAATACTCTGGGGGTGCCTTTTGGGATTGTTTAAAATATGCACGGCAGGCAGCACCACGAAATGCTGCTATTTGCCATTTGCCTCGTATTTCGGCATAAATCAGGAATACTGTGACTGAAATGCATACAAGTAGTGCTACAGGATCTCAAAAAATTCGAATCCTCGCCCGACGACCGATCGGCACCAAAAAAGCCGCTCAGATCTACGTTGACCCGCGACACAACCGACGCGCCCGACGCCGTCTCGAACGCACTCGAGAGTCGTCCGCGTTTCAGAACGTCACTCAGTACCTGGACGCGTAGTCTGCACCAGATCACGTCGCAAGAGAAGGCACGAGCAAGATGGCGGAAGGCGGCAAGACGAGCGTGTCCAACTATGATCTCGACGGCAACAGCTTCAGGAACACCATGCACTCGCTGAACTACGGTAACGTCATGGAGGCTGCCGCGAGGAACTACATGAAGGAGACAAAGGCGGAGGAGGCTGCGATGGGCAACGTCGGGCCCATCCAGTACGACCTGGAGGACCTCGAGGACGATCCGGAGCTTCACGCGCTGCACAAGGAGAGGATACAGCAGATGAAGGAGGAGCAGGAGAAGAGACGGGAGATGCAGCGCAAGGGCCACGGCGAGTACCGCGACATCGACGAGGGCGAGTTCCTCCCGGAGGTGACCGGGTCCTTCCAGGTGTGCGTCCATTTCTACCACCAGGAGTTCGAGCGGTGCCGCATCGTCGACAAGCACATGGCGATCCTCGCGAGGAAATACTTTGACACCAAGTTCATCAAGGTGCACGCCCCCGACTGCCCGTTCTTCGTCACCAAGCTCAACGTCCAGGTCCTGCCGTGCATCGTGTTCTTCCGCAACGGCGTCGCGTACGATCGCATCGTCGGGTTCGAGGAACTCGGCGCCAAGGACGACTTCGCCACCGCCCGGCTGGAGGGCATGCTCATGAGCGCGGGCATCATCCAGATCCCGGAGAAGGGCGAAGACGACAGCGAGGACGAGGAGGAAGTCATGGCCAAAGAGCGAGCGAAGCGAATCACGTACGGGTTCACAAAGTACGATTCCGGGGATGAGGACAGCGACTTCGACTGATGTATGCGTTTGCGTTACACACGCGCGGTGTTATTGAATATGGCTAATAAGAGAGTTTAACCCAAACTCATCAGAGGAACACGTCCAGTTCGTGCCTGCGATATTGGTTCTCGCCCTCATCCTCCAACGCCGGGTATTGAGATACCAGCGCATCCTGCGCGCCGATGTAGAGAGTGTTGTAAATCTTCCAGTAAATCTCCCGAACCTTCCGCGCGGGGTGGAACAGACCCTGCAGCAGGTACCCCAACACGAAACCCGGCCCGAGGGACATCCGGGCGCCCTCCAACGCTTCCATCACGGCGTTGATCAAGTGCGGCGACGTCTCGAACACGTTGGGGAAGACGTAGTTCATCAGGTGCGTCAGCGCATCCTCGCACCCTAACCCCGCGCACCCCAGCGCGAGGTGCTTGACCGTGACCGCCGCCGTCTGCCTGTGCACCAAGTCGCGGTCCATGAGCGCATCTTCCAGTAGCGGCGTCACCGCGTAGACGTAGTCTTTGCCCATCTCGCCGATGTACTCGAAGAGAAACGCGAGGGACTTGAGGACGCCGTTTTGGATGTTGAGCTCGGGAACTCGGTACTCGTTCATCAGCGCGGGTAACACGGTGAAGGGGGAGCACGTCTCGGCGACGATGGCGATGGCGACGGTGGTGCACACGCGGTTCTGGCGTTCCTGAACCTTGAGGTTGTTGAGCAAGGTGGCGAGGACGTCTTGGGGGCCGATTGCTTTCGCGATGTAGCCGAAGGTGTTCACGGTTGCTCGGCGGATAGCCTTCTTGGTCGCCTTGAGCATCTCGAGGAGCTCGAAGCAGATGCGCATCCACTCGCGCGCCGGGACGAACTCCGCGCCCCTGTCCGCGATGCGACCCACGAGGTCGATGCAGTTCTCCTGAACCTTCTCGTGCCTGTTCTTGAGAATCGGGGTGAGCCTCGGGAGCAAGTCCTTCACCGGCGGCGTCATCCGCGACATCCCCGTGACGTTCACGATCGCCTTCAGCGCACCCAGGATGGAACCCAAAACCTCGGGGTACTCCTCGCCCAAATACTCGTAGAGCACGACGCCGAGGTGGCCCATGAGCTGCTCCTCCTCGCAGGTTTTCATAACGTTGGCAATCTTGCCGATGAGATCCGCCGCTTGCTGCCGCACCTCCGCGCTCTTGTTGTTGAGCCTCCACTTGATCGTGCCGCAAATCTGGGGCAGGTAGGGCTTGGACCTCTTGCCCAGCGACGTCACCACGGTGCCAAAGCCATTGAGCATGACGTCGCCGTCGTCCGCCGTCTGCTCCTGGAACGCGTAGAGGATGCCGTCGATGAGAAGCTCCTCGAGCCTCGCGTCCACGTCGGCGGTGCCCAACTTCTCGATAACCTTCGTGATCGTCTCCATCACCATGCGCCTGTAGGGCTCGGACTCGTCCTTGAGGTCCTCCACGACCCGCCCGATGATCTCGCTGGCGCCAACCTTCAGCGCAATCTCCAGCGTGGTCTCCACCAGCTGGTTGTAGTTCCTGCGGTCCAGCGCCATGCGCCTGACCCAAAAGTTTTTGAAAAATTCGGGCATCACCTCGGTGCGGATGTACTCGGGCTCGACGCCGTCCGTGCCGACGCACTGCTTCACAACCTTGAGGGTGATCTTCTTCATCTCCTCGTCCGCGGAGGCAAACTCGCGTATCAGGATCACCATCACCTCCCTGGTGTAGTAGTTGGCGTACATGGCGTCCATGAGGGGGATGATGAAGCCGATGGCTTTAAGAAACGCCGCCAGCACCTTCCCGCGGTGCGCGCGGATACCCTTCCACAGCGGCTTGAGGACGCTGTCGAACGACTCGATGCCGTACGGCGCGGCGGACTCCGCGAGCGCCGCGACGGAGAGCGCGGTGATCGTGCGCACCTTCTGGTTCTCATCCTGCAAGCCGTGTTCGATGATCTCGACCAGCGACTTGAGATGGGGAAGCACCGCGCAACCCAGGAGGATGGCGATCTGCTGCGAGATCTTGATCCCCGTGTGCCTCGCCTGCCACGACTTCTTCGACTGGCACACAGCCTTGAGGAAAGGGAGCAGCGCGGGGATCCCTAGGGCCTGCGCGACGACCGCGAACGCCCTCGCGGTGGTGTTCCGAACGTACTCGTCGATGTTGTCAATGTCGGGGCGCATCGCGGCGATCATGGTGGCGAGGCCGGCAGCCTTGGACAGGTTGCTGATGATCTCCCGTCCCTCCACGCGCGCGTAGTAGTCCTCGTCGATGAGCAGCGGCTCGATCACCACCAGGATCTTGTGAACGTAAGGCCTGACGAGGTCGTCGAGCTTGTAGAGGATGCGGTCGATGACCTTGACCAGGAGATGGCGCTCCTGGTCCTCCAGCGTGGGCGACATGAGCAGCGGGAGGATCTGGTTGAACAGCGGCCCCGCCCCAAACTCCCTCGCCTTGTCCGTCAGCTGACGCAGCGCGCTCTTCCGCTGCGGCGGGGTACCGTTCTTGACCTTCAGGAGCAATTTCATGATTTTGCGCTCCTTTTGCTCCTCCAGCGACAGCTCCTCATCCTCCGTCTCTTTCAGCAGCGGCGCAAAGTACTGGTAATCCTCGGGTTTCATGTTGGGCAGATCCGCGGGGGTGTCCGGGACGTCGAACGCCTGGCCCCTGTCCTCGTCCGGCATCGCGTAAAACCCCGGGGTGGCGCCCCCGTACGGCGCGGGCGTCGCCGTGAGCTTCCTCGCCGGCGTTCGAATGGGCACGTAAGACGCGGGAGTTTCCAGGATCTTGTACCCTTCCGAGGGCAGCATCAGGTCCAGGTCCTCGTCGCTGAGCGGCGCGTTACGGGCTTCAACCTCGCGCTCCCATCGCATCGCGTTGTACTGCTCCGGGGTCATCGGGACGTTGGCCTGCGCCATGTGCTGCGCGGCGAGCCCGTGAATGTCCGGCGTCATCATCCCGGCGAGCTGCCCGGGACCGGGCGTGGCGCCACCGTCGAACCCGCCGGCGCCAACGAGCGGCGTCGCGTTGGGGTCACCCGCGGCGCCCGCGCGGATCAGCGGGGTTTCGTCCCAGCGGGAACGCGTGCGCTTGGGCGTCGGGCCACCGACGCCGCCGCCGCCCGCGTCGATCTTCGGCGTCGCGTCCCAGTTCCCGGACCCGCCAGCCGTGTCTCCGCCCGCGACGGGTGTGGCGTCCCAGCGGTTGCGACGCGCGGGTTTGGCGGTGGGCTTGGGGGCATCCGCCGCGACCGGCATGTCCTCCCACTCAACCTCGCCGGAGCTCTTTGGTCTTTTGGCGGCTGGTTCCGACGTGGACGGAAGGGCGTCGACGTCCACGCCGTCCATCGGAAGTCCCTGCGCCGCCGCGAGCCTGGCGTCCGCGGCCGCCTTCTCCGCCTCCTCCCGCTGCTTCTGCGCGATCTGCCTCATCGTGTTGTCCTTCTCGCGCTCCAGCTGCGCCTCCTTGACGCGCTCCGCGTAGGTGCTGGCGTCGCTCGCGACTGTTCGGTTGAGCCTTCGTTTGCTGTAGTCGGATTCTCGATCGACGATGCGCTTGGACTCGCCGAAGTGCTCGACGCCCTCGTCGTCCTGGAACTCCGCCACGGGGAGGTCATCGAGGACCTCCTTCGGCGCGGTGAACGACGTGAGCTTCGCCTTCCTGCTCGGTTCGATGGACGATGGGGAGCGGGGCGCGGTGAGTGACGGTGGGAATTAGGGTATTTTCAGGGCGGAGGAGGCGGGCGGGAAATTGGGCCGATCGCGCGGGCGTCGGGGTGGGAATGGGGCGCGTACCTCGGCCCCGTGTCTTTCGCTGCCTCCGCAGCCGCAGCCTTGGCCGCCGCCTTGGCCTTCTCGGACGCGATCTTCTGTTCCTTCGCCGCAGCCTCGGCCTGCTTGCGCTCCTCCTGGAGCTGGGCGATGGCAGCCTCCTCCTCATCGGGAGGCGGGTTCGGGGAGCGCCTCGTGCTCACCATCTCTCCTCGATCCGCGCCCCGCGCGGTGCCACGGACGGAGGGAGGGTTCGGCGGAGACGGGGGGAGGCGCTAACCGGCGTCTCGCGTGCTTTCGACCCAGCCGTGCGTCGAGAGCAGTGGCTGATCACGGCGGGAAACCTAGGCAAGTGTAGACCTATTCGCCAGTCACGAGCACGGGCGCGCGAGGAGACTGGCTCGTCGGTGTCGACAATGGAAAATATTGGAAGGGCACCCTCACCATTCTCGGGGGCGCGACCGCGCGAGGAGACGTCTGACTCGGGTCGAATCGCGACCGCGACGGCGATCCGAGGACCGAAACGGAACGATCGAGCCGCGTCGACGAGGCGTACAGCGCGTGACTCGCCTTCAGCGGCGACGACGAAGGGACCCGGGAGTCCAATTAATCGGACAGCTGTCGCGACGATACAATGGCCATCTACGTCAAGGCGTTCTCGCTGGTGCTCAAGACGGTGTCCAAGCCCCTGGCGAAGCAGGTGAAGGAGGCGGCGAAGTCCCACCCGTTCCTACGACAGCTGTCCATCGGGGTGGCGCTCAAGGCTGACAGCCTGTACCAGACCATCATGTCCCCGACGCCCCTGAACGAGCCGATAATCAGCTCGGGCGGGCGACGGATGAAGATACCCAAGAAGCCGCCGGTGATGACGGAGGATCAGGCGCTGCAGGCGGCGGGGGATTTCCTCGCCGAGGCGTTCGTGTTCGGCGTCGCGGGGGGGCTGGTGTGGTGGGAGCAGAGCAAGAGCGCGGAGAAGGACCTGGTCAAGGCTGCGAACGCCAAGGAGGAACGGGAGCAGCTCACCACCATGATCGCCATGCAGCAGAGGACGCTGCAGGACGTGACCGAGGTGCTGAAGGAGTTCGAGCGGCACAGGCGGGAAACCAGCGCGGCGATGGAGGAGATGGAGAGGCGGGAGCGGGAGAGGGACTCGAGGCGGTGGTGGGGCAGGGCCGCCGCCGTCGGCTAGCAATCGATGATGAAACATGATTTGACAACTCGAGCCTCGTACTTCATCGAAATCAATCCGCCCCGTCGCGCACACTTCGACGCGGGAGGGCGAGGGCCGACACCCCGCGCGCGACATGGGCTCCTCCGACAAGGCCGAGAAGAAAGCCAAGAAGGAGAAAAAGGATAAGAAGGACAAGAAGGCGACGACGCCCGATGCCGGAAAGAAGGGCGCATCGAAGAAGGGAGGCACCGCCGCCGCCGCCGCCCAGCAGCAGCCGAGCGGCAAGGCTGCGAAGAAGAAGGCCTTGCTCGATTGGTTCCACGGCGCGCTGAAGGACGATACCGACGACGCACGCGCCGACTTCCTCAAGGCTCGCGATTACACCGCCGTCGCTAACGTCATCCGCAAGCACGCCAGGGCACCGAAGCACGCGGGCGCGCACGCCGACGCCATCAAGCTCCTCGACAACAAAGGGCACTTCCTCAACATCGTCGACGTCGTCGTGAAGGACGGCGCGACGGACGCGCAGACGCACTGGGACAAGGTCAAGGCCCATCACAGGGCAAAGTTCGAGAAGGCGGGCGGCAAGGACGGCGTCGCGGAGAAGAAGCGCGCCGCCCGCGAAGCCAAGGAGGCATTCAAAGCTTTGCAAAAAGAGCGAGCCGACCGCGAGGCGCGGCTCAAGGAACTCGCCGCCGACCGCAAGGAGTACCGCCGGCAGATGGACGAGGTACGGCTCAAGGGTACCTGTTTGGACTGGTGCAACCTCGGTAAGTGCAAGTTTGGGGAGGAGTGCCAGTTCAAGCACCCGGAGGAGCTGAAAGGGACGCTCGTGTCCCTCGCGCGGAAGATCAAGGCTCGGGACGTGGGCGGGAAAAAGGGGAAAGAGCGCGAGGAGACGGACCGTCGCAAGAAGCGAAAGGCTGCCAAGAAGGACAAGGAACGCGGCGACGACGACGACGACTCGAGCGGAAGCGACGACGGAAGCGACGGCAGCGAGGACAGCTTCGACAACATCCGGGCGGATGACGACAACGTCGACGAATACGACTCTGAGGACTTCGACAGCGACCTCGACGTCGACGTGGACAAGTCGACGGGCGCCAAGACGAAGCGAAAGAAGCGGCGGGATAAGGTCCTCAGCGTCCTGCCCGGGGACGACGGCTCGGACAGCGACGATGACGACGCGGACCTTCCCCGGATGGTTCGCGTGCGGAAGCGGAAGGAAAAGGAGGAAGCCGAGTGGGCCAAGGCGGAGCGCGCGGCGAAGAAGGCGCGGCAGGCGAAGATCCTGGAGAAGGTGAAGGCTGCGCGGGCGGCGAAGGGTCTGGAGATGCCCAAGCGCGGCGGCCCGGGGGGCAGGGAACGGAGCGGCGGAAGGGGACCCGGCGGAAGGGGCGGGTTCGGGGGTGGGGCTGGGGGCCGGGGCGGGGCTGGGGGCAGAGGCGGGGGCAGGGGCGGGGGCAGAGGGGAGAAGCGCGGCTTCGACGGCGGGGCGCCCCGGGAGAAGAGGAAGAAGAAGCCGCGGCACGAGGACGGGCGACACGCCAAGCACGCCGCCGCGCACGCCGCCCGCACAGCCTAACTCGTCGTGATCAACCTAATCGTCTGGTTTACATGAGACTTTACATGAGACCTATTCCGTGTCGAGGTACTCTTCGATCGCCTCCCTGTGCCGCGTTCGCATGGCCAACATCTCCGAGATGCGCGCCCTGTTCCTGGTCTGTTGCCACTCCCTCAGCGTCTCCACCTCGGCCTCGTGCCGCCTCTTCTCCTCCTTCGACATCGTCTCCTCCGCCGTGTCGACGGTGTTGACGTGCGAGTCGTGGTGGTTCTGACACGAGTTCATGAACCTGTCCTTGTCCCCTAAAAAGTCCTTCACCGTCTCGTCAGCCTCCTCCAGCTCATCCTGCCCGAGTCGCATCAACACGGACCCGACCGCCTCGTTGAATCCGTCGAAGTAGGTCTCCTCGAGCCCGCGCGCGTATTCGAAGTAGTCCATCACGTGCTTCTTGCTCTCGTCGACAATTTCTCCCAGTTGCAGGTCAAAATTGGTCACGAGGTCGTCGATGACGATCACGGTCCACTGCTCCTGCGCCATGAGCTTGTTGTACAGCGTCTCGGACTCGGCGAGCAGGTCCTTGAGGCTGAGTTCGAGCTCCGGGGTGACCCCGGCGTCGGATCGATCGCATTCCCGGAGCGCGTGTTTCTTCAGAGTCTCGAATTCCTCCACCCAGACCCTGGCCTCCTCGTCCTTTTTCCGCAGCTCCGCGTCCACCACCGCCTGCCACTCCGCCCGCTCGTTCTTCTTCCGCTCCAGCTGGTCGTCCATCAGCTCCGTGAACGTCTCGCAGCGCTGCTGGTACTTGTCCTTGAAGAGCTCCAGCCCGCCGCACAGCTCGGGGTTCTCCTCGTTCGGGATGTACCGAAGCTTCTCGTACTCCGGATCCTCCAGGAGCATCCGCTCGAAGAGGTCCGGGACCCCACTAAGGTTGGACGCCTCGATCTTTTGTTTCTTAGCCTCCTCCTTCGCGGCATCCTCCGCCTTGAGCCGCTGGTCGTTCTCGCGATCCTCTATCTCCAAAATCTCGTCGACGTAGAGATCCCTAGCCTTGTCCAGCTCCTCCTTGCGCGGCCGCCTGTGGTCGAGATACTTGAGCCACGGCAGCCTACCGAGCGCGTACAGCTTATAGTCTGGGTCCTCGTGTACGGCGTTACCCTGCAGAGTGAGGATGCGCAGCCCGTGGAACGGTCGGAGGCCGGCGAAGGCGTCTTTGAGCGATTCGAGCTTGTTGTTTCCCAGGCTGAGATGCTCGAGGGTTTTGACCTGCGCGTCCATGCCCTCCACCTTCTCGATCGCGTTGTTGAACAGCGAGAGGTCCTTGAGCTTAGTCAGCGCGTCGAGGCCCTCGATCTTCGTGATCCTGTTGAAGCTGAGGTCCAGCGTCTCGAGGTGCACGAGGTGGTCCAAATTCTGAATCTTGGGGATGAAGTTGTTGTCCAGCTGGAGCTTGGTGAGCTTCTCGAACGCACCCAGGTACTCGATCTTGCAGATGTTCTTGAAGCTGTACGAGACGGCGAGGGCATCGCGGAGCTCGGTCGCGGCGCGCTTCGCCGCGATGGACTCCTCCGTGAGGCCTCGTATCTGCGGATGCGAAGGGGGGAATCGGGGGTCAGTCGTGCCCATTTTTGGGTACCCGCGCGAAGGGCGCGCGTGAGGGTCGGGGTTCGCGCGCGTCGCTCACCTCGAGGCCCGCGTAGGAGAGCTCCGCGTTTATGACCTTGTCTTCCGTGTCGGGAATAATCACCGTCATGGTCGCTACGGTGCCCGGTGCGCGCCGGCCGCGCGTGATGCACTGAGCTACGCCCACAGATTTTGCCAAAACAAGGCGGACGCGATTTGGCTGTGGCTCGCGCGTACCCACATTTTCAGAGATCTCAAAAAGCAAGCGTCCTGGTTGTTCTCGCGCGGCGAAGGCGTCGTGGGCAATACTTTACGTGTCAATAAAAAGGCGTGCTAGACACTATACACTATACTGCTTCAAGCGCGACGCGCCGTCGTCCTCCCCGCGCCGCGGTCACCCGCCAAACCTCCTCCTTTGTTCTCGCCAGCGTTCAGATGTTATAAATACCAATCCTTAGACAAAAACTTACTCGGAGCGCGCGGCGTAGGAGGTGAAGTGCATCTCCTTGCAGTCGATGCCCACCATGGCCTCGCCGAGTCCCTGGGACACCTCCGCGATGATCTTGGGGTCGTTGTAGTGGGTCACCGCCTGGACGATGGCCCTGGCCCTCTTGGCGGGATCGCCCGACTTGAAGATGCCGGAGCCGACAAAGACGCCGTCCATGCCGAGCTGCATCATGAGCGCCGCGTCGGCGGGGGTGGCGACGCCGCCCGCGGCGAAGTTAACGACGGGGAGGCGGCCGAGGGTCTTGGTCTGCTTGATGAGCTCGAGGGGCGCGCGGATCTCCTTGGCGTAGACGAAGATCTCATCCTCGTCCATCGCCGCGAGCCTGCGGATGTCGCCCATCACGGCGCGGCAGTGGCGAACCGCCTCGACGACGTTACCGGTGCCAGCCTCGCCTTTGGTGCGGATCATGGAGGAACCCTCGGCGATGCGCCTGAGAGCCTCGCCGAGGTCGCGGCAGCCGCAGAGCACGGGAACCTTGAAGTTGTGCTTGTTGATGTGGTTAATCTCGTCCGCGGGGGTGAGCACCTCGGACTCGTCGATGTAGTCGACGCCCACGGCTTCCAGCACCTGCGCCTCGACGAAGTGCCCGATGCGCGCCTTGGCCATGACGGGGATGGTGACGGCATCCTTGATCGCCTTGATCATGGTGGGGTCGGACATGCGGGCGACGCCGCCGTCCTTGCGGATGTCGGCGGGGACGCGCTCGAGCGCCATGACGGCGACGGCGCCAGCCTCCTCGGCGATGCGCGCCTGCTCGACGTTGACGACGTCCATGATGACGCCACCCTTGAGCATCTGATTGATTGACGGGTTGGAGTGGGGGGTGGGTAGGAGTGGTCAGCGAAGGGGTCTCGGCTTGATGTCACGGACGGATGGGTGTTGTGTCGATGGGTGTGAACGACCGCCGGTGACGCGCGATGCCGGCCGGTGAGAGCCGTCGGGTGTGCGCCGGGGTCGATGGGTGAAAAACGTCGCTTGGGTGTGTCGTGGCCGCCGCTCCGGTGGCCGCCGACACCGGCATGACGTCACCGGAGCCGCCCGGAAGCGACGCCGTGGCGCATCCCGCGGCGCCGGACTCGCGTCACGAGACCGGCGCCGGTACGATTAGCTCGTGAGCACGCGGAATCGACCGGTTCACCGGACAACCGGGCGTCGACGCCGGCGTGGCGGCGCCATTCCGCGCGTCAACCTCGGCACCGGCTTTCCCGATCGACGGCACCATTTTCCCGGCAACGCCGTAAAGCCCTTCGGGCCGCTCAGGCGTCGGGGCGAGATGGGGTGGTGGGTGACGTACCTGCGCAAGGCCGACCTTGACGGCGAAAGTGCCCTTCTGAGCCTCGGTGGCCATGTTGGACTGTGTGTTGTTTCGGGTTGGGTGGTGCGTCGACGGGGTCGAGCGCGTTTCCGATTGATGGGAAGCACCCACCGCGTTCGCTGGTGAAATACAACGTGGGGCTCTGGGAGCTCTCTGACTGCCGCGCAGTCACTTTATTTATTTATTTTATCCTTTGTATGGCTCTGTGGTGAAGATCTCTGGTTTTCTTGAATAATGGGCGTTTTTTTTATGCGAGCAGTGGGCAAACAGTTACGATCGGTCGCTATTTCTGCCAGGAAAAAGCGCGAGCCAGAGGCCCTCCAATCGGCACCCTAATAACCGTACGTCCGCACAACGGAGAGAGCGGGCGGAGAGATGCTGGTCCGTTTGGGGCGACGCGTCGGTGGCGTGAGCGGCGGGGCGATCCGTCCCTGGCTCGCACCCTGGCTCTCGGCCCCCAACGGAGCCGACTCGGTTCGGCTCGGCGGCGGCGATGACATCAGCGGCGCGAGAGGGTTCCGGGGTGGGCCCGGAGCAGGCCCGGGGCTCGGCGGGCGCGCCACCGCCAGGACCCTCGCGCCCGAACCGACGGTCCCGCGATCCTATTCCGGAATAGTCGATTACGCTTCTCGATTATTCCAGGCGCTCAAACCCGCCGCGACGACCGCGCCCGAGACCCCCGTCGTCGTCCTCGACGATGCCAATCGAGAACACGACGGCAGCGACGACGCGACGACCTCGACCTTCGCGGATCCAACCGTCCACGATTCCGTCGCTACGAAGCGCGCACGTCGGTCGCGTGGACGTCGCGATGACGCCAAGCCGCACGGATCGGAGCTGAGGTGGCCGAAGGACATGGGGGACCGGCCAAAGGTTGGTGACCTGCTCAGGCGACGCGGGCTCTTCACCAGGACGGGCGCCTACGCCAACCTGTGGCCGAAACGGATCCTCGAGGCGCTCAGACGGTGCGGGGAGGAACGCGCGCAGGCTGAGCGGTGGGATGAAGATGCCCTACTGTGGCTGCTGATGGAGGGCAAGAAGCACCCGATAGGAGACAAGTACGGTGATTACCGTCGCGGGAAGGCGAGCGATGAACACGCCGCGGCGAAAGATGGCCAAAAGGATGAATACGTCGCCATGCTGTCGCTTTACGCAGACGCCGACGCGTCACCGCTCGAGCTCGCGAAGAAGCTCGGATCCAAGAAAGTAAACTACGCGGTGAGGCAGCTGCCGATGGGCTGGACCGCCCTCGCGTTCCGCGAACGCAGCGGCGGCACCCTGCAACCCGTCCCCGATTCTTGGCCGGCGGCGTCGATCACCAAACGAACCAAAGGGGGGCATTCAACGGGATTGCCAGTAGAGCCGGTGTATCGTCCGGTGTTAACCGAGCGCCTCAGATCGAATCGCACGACGCGTGGGGTAAAGGTCAATCAGAACGACATGACGGGCCAGAACCTAGCCGCCAGGTACAGGCCAAACGCCTTTTCCAAACTGACGGAGATTACGGGGTTGTGGGGAAAGATCGCGAAGACGCACGGGTTCGTACCCGCGCCGGCGTGCACGGTGGTCGGTGCGTACGCCAACGTGGCCCTCGCGGCGGACGCTTGCGTGGCTCTGTCGCGGCACGTCACGCTGGATGATGACAAACGCGGCGAGGATGCGGTCGCGGACGATGAAACGAACCCGCCGCAGGCTTTGATGATCAGAAAGCTCACAGAGCCGTTCAAACCCATGTCACCCGCGGCGCTAGACGGCGCCGTGAGGAACATTCAAGACGCCGTCCGAGGGTGGCACGACATGGCCACCCTCTGGGGACCCAACACACACCGCTCATCTCGCAACGGACCGACGGAGAGTCACGCCGGCAAGCCGTACTTTGCGATGGTCCGGCCCGTGGAGCTCACGGTGATGACCAACGCATTTTTACATTTCGTAGCCGTCGACCTCGACCCGGACGAGGCAGCCGTGCGGACGTGGGCGCGGCTCAACTCCCTTTGGTCGCGGTGCTCCAGGGCACCGACGCACTCGACCTACGCGTTCCAGTGTTTCGAGGATCAGGGGCAACAGTTTTTGCCCACGGCGTTGACGAGCCACACCAGCCTACGGCACAGCGCCCGCGAGGTCACCAAGAACTGCGCGGTGACGACGCACCCGTCCGGCAAACAAATCACCGTGCGAAAGACCGACGCGCTAAATGCGCTTCTGGATGCGACGTGCGCGATGCGTGATGGCGCGCTGGCCACTGACATTCTCGACGGCGCCGCCGCGTCGTACGGGCACAGGTATTTCGGCAACTACGCGTATCCCGCCAGCGCGGATGCGATCCGGTCGCACGTCGCGTCCATCGCGGACCACGTCGGGTCCCTCGCGGCTGGCGGGTCGCTCGAGCCCGACGATGCCGTACGATGCCTCGCGTCCCTCGCGCAGTTCCACGAAGGGGCCGGGATGTCCGGCAAGGATACGACGGCGACGGCGGCGGCGTGGGGTTTAATCATGGACGTCGTCGCGGACGCCGCGGCGTCGGATGCGCTCACCGCCTCCGACCTCGCCCGTTCCCTTCACTCCTGGGGAAAGTACTTGGAGACGTACCCTGGGGATGCGTCCGAGGTTGGAGGGAAGACGGCGTTGGGCGGGGACGATCTGAGGCGCCTTAACGCGCTCGTCGACGCGTTCGCGCGTTCAATCGGCGACGCTTCCACGGACGACCTTCACGGCGCGGCGCTCGCGTTTGACCGTTTCATCGACCGTTACAACGCCCATACCCTCGTCTTCACCGACGACGGGGAGTCCGTGCGGGTCATCGCGCGGGAGGCGGCGGCGCGGATCGTCCCGGCGATGGCACACGATGCCCCGCAGAGAAAGGACGCGCACGAGTTTGTCAAGATCACGCACCGAGGGTTCGGCCGCAAGCTCACCGAGTTGCCCCAGTTCCGCAAGTCCCCGATAACCCCCGAGCTCAAGCTCGCGATGAACCACGTACGGGACCGCCTGGCGCTTCACGGTGCCGCGTGCGTCGACGCGTGGATGCTGCAGGCGTACACGATGCAGTTCATGGGCGAGGACGCGAGCGGGGAGGCGCCTCCGACGATTGACGAATACGCCCGGCGTTCTCGAGCCGTCGCCGCCGCGGCGAAGGATGGCCTCCTTCCGGACGTGTTCCTGGCTCGGACGCTGCGCGCGTGGGGGCGCGCGCGCGTCGCGACGATGGGTGGCCTACGCGCCGCCGAGGAGGACGTAGTTGCTGTCCACGAGGCGCTCGAGTCGTCGGATGACGGGGGCGGGGGACTGGACGAGGAGACGGTGCGGACTCTGGAGGAGGCGGAGGCTTTGTTCCAGCGGGCTATGGACATTGAGAGCAACGGGACGTTGGCTGAGTGGGTCACCCCGCCTCGCGAGACCTCTCCGCGCGTCGTCGGAAGTGTCGACGAGGAGCAGGAGGAGGAGGAAGCCGTGGTTGAAGAGCGGGAAGGGATTCCGGAAGCCGCGATGGACGAAGCGTTTGAAGCGGCGAAGGAGGATTGGCTCGCGAGGCTGCCGAAGACCAAGGCTTCCAAGCTGCTCGAGGTGATCGACGCGTGCGCGAATGACAGGGAGGTGCTCGAGGCGGTGATGGCGTCGGCGGAGGAGGACGCGACCAAGGTGCGAGCGAGCGCGAGGGCGCGGGTGCTCGAGGCGGCGGCCAAGCTCCGTGACGTGCGTCTGTACAATTGAAAAAAAAAGGTGCATGTTCTCGTTCGTTCTCGTTCGTTTTCGTTCGTCTCTTGTTCGTCGTCGTCGTCTTGGGTGTGATGTGAATCGTCGCGTCGCGTACAACGTGGGTATACTTCACACTGACGCGCTACAGTCTAATAAGCATCTTCAATAGAAATTCGAGTAGTCGAGCCCCCTGACGCGTTCCACCTTCTGCCTCGTCATCTCCTTCACCGCCGCGTCCACCGCCTCGTCCTCCTCCTCGGCCTTCTCCCTGATCATCCGCGCGTCCCTCGCCATCTGCGCCATCTGAGCCAACGACCGTTCGTTCCTCGCGGACTCGATGGCGGCCATCGTCGCCGACGACTCGCTCAGGTCAATCTCGAGGACGTCCGCGTCCATCTCGAGCGACTTGAGCGCCTGGGATACCTCTCGGAACCCTTCCAGAACCTTTCTGGATTCCTCCGCGCGTTTCTTCTCCGCCGCGGACATCTTCTTGGCCAACTCTGCATCCTTGCGAGCCAGCCGCTTTTCAGCCTCCAAAGTCCTCTGCTCCGCGTCGCTGAGCTCCTTTCGCCTGAGCTGCTTGTTGGACCCCTTGGACCGGTTGGACGACCTGTCCGAGGGTGCCGACCCGGCGAACATCACCGCGCGTTCCCGCGCGGACTGCGACGTCCACCACCACTCGCCCCCCTCCGCGAAAGGATCCTTAGGAGCCTCCATGGCGATGGCCGCGGAGAGCTCCCTCTCCGCCTCAGCCGCTCGGGCTTCGGTGTGCGGCGAGAACGGCTTGGCCTGCTTCTCCGCGCTCTGCATCCTACGACGCTCACGCGCGGCGCGGAGTTTATCACTGCCACCGGAGCTCCCGGGCGTCGTGGGTGTCGGTACCTCGTCGCCCTCGTCGACTATCGCGATTTTATTTCTCGCCGGGGTCACCTCGGGCTCAAACGTGACCCTCCGGCCAGCAGAGGGCGTGGACCCATGCGCCTGGAGTGGTGATGACCCGTCCAGCGGTGGCAACGGGGGCGGTAAACCGCGCGTCGACGACTCAACCCCCGCGAGGTACGAATCGAGGACGTCCCCGGAGAGGATACCCTCGGCGCTCCGCCTCGCCGCCTCCCTCGCGGCGAACGCGTCCCCTTCCAAGGAACCCACCGCGGCGACAACCGCGTCAGCCTCGGCGGCGTCGCGCGCCGCAGCCTCGATGTTGGCGACGGCAGCCTCCTGCGCGGCGGTGGTGTCCAGCCCGGCGGCGAGCCCGAGCGTGGTCTCGCCGATCTCGTCGTCGGAGGAGGAGAAATCATCGGACGAAGTGTAATCGTCGTCGTCGTCGTTGTCGGCGCCTCCGGAGGCGCCTCCATCGCGAGTCGGGGAGTCATCGCCGCGTGAGATTGGCGCGCGAGGCGCGAGCGGCGCCATCATCCCACCCCCGCCGTGCAACTCCAGGTCCGCGGGCGACCCCTTGATGGCCAGCTTGGGAATGGCGACCCGGAACGGCGGCGTCTTCTTGATCCCTCCGGAGCCTCCGGACGATCCCGGGGTCCGAGGCGGCTTGCCCGAGGAGCCGGGGGTGCCCGCCGCGACTCCCGCGTCCCTCATCGCGCTCTCGAACCCCGCACGGTACGCCTGCTTCGCCTTGCCCTTCAGCGGGCCACCCTCGCGGTACTCGAGCGACTTCTCCGCCTCGTTCACGGACGCGAGCACGCGCCCGGCGCCCTCCGTGCCCTTGAACACGCCAACCTTCGCCGCGCCCGAGACGTCGGCGTCCTTCGCGGCGGCTCGACGCCTGGCCAACAGACGCCCGATGCGGTCCCGGGACTTGAGCGACGCCGGGACACCGTGGCTCGCGAGGCCCTCGTGCGTTCGAAGGGACGTGGCGCCCATGGCGTGCGCGCGCGCGCTTCTCGCGGCGCCCGCGGCAGCCGCGAGCACGGCGGCTGTGTTGAAATCGTCGGAAATTTGCGACGTCGCCGATTCCATCGCCGCCTTGTAAGACGCGTAGTACATCTCCTGCGCGCTTGGTCCCAGCTTGGCTGACTCCTGCGCCGCCTCCTTCGCCGCGTGCATCACGGCGTCGGTGTGGATCGGGGAGGATGGCTCGAAGTACTTCAGCGCAGCCTCCACGGTGAACGGAATGTCCGCGTCGAGGTGCTCCGCGTATTCCTCCAAAACGGTTTTCGGGTGCCCGGTTCCGCTCCCGCGCTTCTTCAGCGGCGTGGCGTTGGAGCCTCGCGCGGCGCGGATGGCGCGCTCCATCTTCGCGAGCTGATCCTGCGAGGCGCTCGCGAGTACCTGCGTCAGCCGTGCCTCGGTGTCGCCCATCGCGGCGGCCGCCGCAGCCTCCGCGATCCGTGTGGTCGTGTCCAGGTCGGAGGTGACTTTTCCCGTTCGTCTCGCCTCGCGCGCGAGCTGCCTAGCTTCCCACTCCTCCCACTCCTCGCGGTCCTCCTGCTTCTGCTGCTCGAGCGCGGCGACGGCAGCCTGGCGCATGGCTTCGCGGGTGAACAGCCGCAGGTGCGTACCCGTAGTGGCTTCACGTCCGGCTCGCGCGGGTCCCGTGGAGGTCCCGCGGAGGAGCGCCTCGCGTCTCTTGTCGTAGACAGTCATCAGCGGGACGACGCGGGCGGGAATTTTTGGTTCGGGTTTGGGCTCGGCGACGTCGCCCTCGCGTCCTGGATACATCACGCCGTGCGGCACGCGTGTCCGCCCGGACGTCGCCGTCACCGGTAACGGGTCGGGGCCCGTGAACGACGGTTTGTTTCCTCGGTACAGGTACTTGACCTCGGGCATGGCGGCGGCTTTGGTCACGGCGGCGGCGGCTTTTGACGCTTTTCTCCGAGCCTTGACCTCGGCGGCGACGGCTTGCTCTTCGTCCATGAAACGAACCTTCCCAGCCTTCTTCTTCTTCCTGCTTCTCTTCGTCGCGGCGTGTAGTTCGGGGATTTTGGCGATCGGGGAGGGATCGGGCGCGACGTCGGTGGAGCGTGAATCGTCCGCGAGGGGTTGGTCGCTGCCGCCGCTGACGCTCGGGCTGGCGCTCTTGTCCGTCGACGAGGTCTTATCGTCGGAGGTTGACGAGGACGTGTCCGCGGGGGGAGCCTCACCGGGCACGGCGCTCGCGGTCAGCTCCGCGGGTAGGAGCATCTTCCAGTTACCCTTCTCCACAACGCTGGTGTTGGGATCGCCGCCCGGGCTCGCGACGTGCGCGATGGAGGACTCGTCGAAGGACCCGACGTTCCCGCCGTTCGTCGAGTCACCTCTATTTGCCCGTACGTCCGGCGCATCTATCGGTACCTTCCCCGCGGCGGCGATCTTCTCCTTGGACTTGGACAGCGACTCCCGCAGCGCAGCCGCGCTGGCCTTCCTCTGCGTCTCGACGGACGTTCGCAGCTGCGAGATTTTTGCCTGGATCTCCGCGGACTCGGCCCGGACCTTCTCCAGAGCGGGATCCGATTGCCGCGCGGGCTCCGGCTCTGGGTCCGGATGGGCTCCGGACGGCGACGGTGATGGGACGCCGAAGTGGCTCCCCGCGGTGGCGTTGACGCTCGACGGGTCATCTACCGACCCGCGCGTGACGTTCACGGAGACGTCGGGGGAACCGAACGCGACGCCCTGGTGCGCCCCGGGGTTGGCCGGATTCGTCGTCGTCTTCACCTCGCCCCTCGGGACCAACTTAGCGCTCCACCTCGGATCCTTCTCAACCCCGAGCAGACGCGGTAGCGGGTCCCCGACGCCCCCCAAGGGATCCTCCACCGTCTCGGTAAACTCCCCGCGCGCCCATATCACGGACGCGGGTTCGTCCGGGGGTGACGGTCGATCGAATATGACGGAACGCCTCGCCGGCTGACCCATGTTTTTGCTCACCGCGTCCTTCACCGGCCCGACGGGCGCCGACAAAAGGCTCCCGCTGAGCCTGTCCTCGACGCGCTCCGACGCCAACGCGTGGAGGCAGTCCGCGACCTTGGCGATGTACTTGGACCGTTCGCGTCCCGCGGCGTCCAGCATGACCCGCGCGAGGTTACCCTGCGTCTCCTCGCTCCACCCGGCGCCCACCCGATGTCGCAGCCGAGCCAGCGGCTGTCGCAGAGCGGCGCCGGCGGACCGCGGGACCAATTCCGTCATGGCCGCCAATAGCTCGGGAGATACGACGCCGCTGATGGACGCGCAGCTTCCGAGGGATTGCGCTAGGATGTTTTCGGGTTCCCAGCCGAACGCGTTGCTCGGGGAGACGGCCGCGGCGAGGTTGACGCAGCGTCTGGCGAGGTCCGCGTCCAACTTGGCTGGCGCCGCGTTGAGCTCCGTCACCTTCGAGTGCTCCTTCGCGGTGGCCGTGTACAGGTCCCTGCACTGCAGCGCCCAGCACGCGTCCGCCGCGCGTGATATGGCGCCGTGCGCAGCCTCCGCGGTCGCCTCGCCGCCGCCCGCGACGGTGGCCACGAGCGTCTCCAAACCGGCGGCTAACCCGTCACGCCACGGAGCCTCTTTTCTATCCGACTCGGACCCCCTCCTCGGGGAGGTCACGGAAGTCGGCGGGGCGAGCTTGGACACACACGCGACGACGACGTCAGCGCATAGGTCCGCGGCGGCGCTCGCGACGCTCGCGCGGGCCTCAGCCGCGCCCGCGCTCTCCGCAAAGACCCAATCAGCCTCGGAGGCAATCTCCAAAACCGAGGACATTCGCTCGCGGCTGAACCGAATCCGCGACTTGCCAGACTTGGCGTCCGCGACGGGAAACTCCGCCGCGATCTCCCGCAGCCGCGCCAGCAGCACGTCCGCCGCGACCGCATCCGCGCGGATCGACGCGTCGGGGCGCGTGGGATGCACCGCGCGACCGACCGCGGCAGCCGCGCGGACGGACCGCCTCCACCCCGACCCATCCCCCCCGTCGCCCAATCCGCAGACGGTCATCGCGCGCATCGCCGCGTCGACCCCTTCCTTCGCACCCTTCGCGTACCCACGCAGCGCGAGACCGACGGACAGCGCGGGCACCGCCGCGTCCATGATCTCGACCGCGGCACCCGGCTCCAAGGGTTGCCGCGACGGGGACATCGGTCGTCGATCGGCGCCGCCGCCGGATACGGCTGGAAACCAACCGACGGGGGATGGGAACCCGAGCGTGGACCTCCCTTCCAGAAGCGGCCGGCGGTCTTTACCGCTCGCGACCGCCTCCGCGACGAGCCGGCCGAGCTCGCTCGCCATCCCTCGCTCCGTGGCGGGGTATTCACCGTCGTTTCTGGTTCCGGCGGCGGCGGCGAACGCGGCCCTCAACGCGCCCACCGCTCCGGAGAGGTCACCGGCGTGAACCATCACGGCGACCAGCGGAGGGTACCCCAGCGGGTCCTCGCACGCGGCGTCGTGGTACAGGTGGACGGCGTCCGATTTGCGTCCCTCCATGAACGCCCTGTCCGCGGCGGTGAGCAGCGAGCTGAAGGCGATGCGTTGCGCGTTTCGAACGGACGCCGTCTCAGCCTTGGACGGTTCGGGATTTTTCCGTGAGGACGGTGTCGGCGCGGCGGATGTTTTTTCGGGCGCCGTCGACTGCGCGGACGCGTGCGCCGCGGCCAGCTTGGCCCTGAGCGTCGGAGCCGTGATTGGATCGTACGCGGGCGCAGGTTTCGCCTCATCTCGCGGCTTGACTTCCGCGACGGGCTCTTTCGACTGTGTGGGCGCCGGCGGGGTCTTCTCAGCCGGAGCCGCCGGTGTCTTTTTCTTCTCCGGCGCCCTCTTGACGTCCGCTCGACTCTTTACTTCGACGCTCTCGCCAACCGGGTCGTTCGCGGGCGGCGTCTCGGCCATCGTCACGGGCGCCGGCTCAGGGGGGGGCGCCACGATCTCACGGTTCGTCATCTTCGGCTCTTCCGCGACCGTGTCGACCGCCTCCCTGGCCGGCGCGTCGCCGGCCTCGGGCTTGGCATCCGGAACGGGAGCCGGAACTGGAGACTCCGCCTTTGTCTCCTCGGGCGCCGGTTTGCGCTCGGGCGCGACGGTGGTCTCCTCGACCGCGAAGACCGCCACCCTGCTCCCGTCGGAGAGCGCAAAGCCCCCGACGCCGGCGTCATCCCCCCCGCACGGGTCAGCGCACGCCGACGCCGCGAACGCCGACGTCGGCAGCCTAAACGCGGGCGCCGGCTTGGACAGGCTTTTCCGGAGATCCTCCGAGGTGCCTTCGCTGTCCACGGCCATGTCCCCGCGACCGCCGTTCCGCCACCTCGCCCACGGCAGCGAGTGCGACGACGACGCGTGGTCTCCTTCGCCGCCCTTGACCACCCCTGGAGGGTTAAGCGGCCGGTGGGTACCGTCGGGCGCAATCGCCGAAGCCGTCCCGTCAGCCGCTAAGATCAACACAGTCTTACCCGACAAAGACCACGCGAGCGCCGACGGATGGGCGTCGTCCTCGCTCCACGGCGTGACCGATACGAGACTCAGGTCCGCGCCCGAGAACACCAACACCGCCGCCGCCGTCGCCCGGGAGGACGTGGTGGAAGCCGAGGCGAGTGAATCGTTCGGGTCGCGCCGGTTCGCGTCCCCCCCGGGATTCGCGCCGCCCTCGACGGCCACCGCGAGATACGAACCGTCGGGGCTCCACGCCGTCGCGGAAACCTTGCACTTCCTGGCCATCACGCGGGATTGGGCGACGGTCGCGTCGAGGTCCATCGAGGTCTCGGAGAGCGCCTGGGACGCTCGAAGCGCCGCCCCCGAAGACGCAGTCGCGGGGTGCCAGTTCAATCCGGACTCGTCGGCGCCGGACTCGCCCCCTTTCTTTTCGTCCCTTTCCGCCACCTCCCACCCGCCGTCATCCGCAAACGCGAAGCGCAGGGTGGTTTTCACGACCCGAGTTGCCGAAAGCGCGGGCTCCGCCGCGGCCACCATGGACAGATTCCCGAGCGGAGTCCCATCCGACGCGAACCCATCCGCGAAGGGTTGAGTAAACGCGGCTACCCGGAGCTCAAACCCGACGTGGTCGACGCCGACGCCGCCATCCGTCGACTCGTCACCACCGGACGCGTCACCACCCTCGGGGTAGACGCGGTCGATGTCCACGCGCGCCTGCGCGAGCGCGCGTCCGCCGCCTGAAGCTGAAGTATCGCCCCGGATGAATGACGAGGCGCCGACGTCGACGACTGTCGGTTTCCGTCCCGGCGTCGGGAACCGCGAAGACGATTTACTCCCCGGGGCTTTGGGCAGGGGCCTCCATGCCGCCTTTCGGTCGCGTCCGCCCTCGGGTACGCCCCAGAGCCACGTACCGCCGCTCCTGGTCACCGCCCACAGCGCGTGGCCGTCGTCGCTGGGCCGCGCGGACGCGACGGCGTCGCCCGGGACGAATTTATCGAGTTGGCCGCTCGACGACGGGACGGGGGGCACGGACCTCGGCCGGCCGCGTGGTGAACCCACGGCGCCGAGGTCCACCAGCGTGATGGGCTGCCCCGGGGTCTCGGAGGTCACCGCGAGCCACTCGCCGCGCGCGCTCGGCCATAGCTTCGCGTCACCGGCTTTCACCGCGGCGGCGGCGAGACCCGCGAGATCCTCCGCGGGCTCTACGAATGCGTCGTACGCGACAGCTGTGTTGTCGTGCTCGCCGCCTGGTTGTTTGCCCGGGGGGCATCGCACGGTGCCTCGGAGGCTTCCGTCGGGCGCGAGCGCGAGGAACGCGCCCGCGGGTGAGATTCCACGCGCGGTCCAATCCATGTCACCCGCTGGATCCCCTCCCTCCCCCTTCTTGAGTCCCATCCCGCGCTTCGCCGCGCCCCACATGCCCCCCATGGGCTTCTTCTTCTTCCCTTTCTTTCCTTTCTTGCCCCGTGTACCTTCGGCGGGTGCCGCCTGAGCCATGGCCGCCGCCACCTTTGCGTAGAACTCGGCCGCGGCGTCGCCGGCGGAGGCGCTCCTCGGGTGCGTGACGTCCGTCCACGCGATGCCGGTCCACGGCGTTGGGTCGTCGCACGGCTGGACTCCGAGGAGCAGGCGCGGATGGAGCAGCACGGGGCCCGGCTGCAGGGCATCGGGGTCGTCATCAGTCGTCATGGCGACGCGCACTGGGCCCAACACGGCGCGCCCCGGTACGTACGTCGCTCTCGGGCGCTCAACCGAACCGCGTTACTTTCCGAGGCACGGAAGATTTCGGTGCCGGGACCGCGGAGGGGAACCGCGCCGTCCCCGCGGCGTTCCCTCGGCGCTCACGGATATCGCGCCCGCCGCACCGATGTATGGACGGTACAGTCACTGGATACCCCCCGGGTCGTGGGCCAGGGACGTCGCAGGACCGCAATGCGGGTGCTCGAGCTCGAGCGCTTCGGCACTTCCGAAACTACCAACGCCAACGGTCACAGGGCTCGGTCATTTTTGTCATAATCACTCGGGGCCGAGAGCACACGGGTGACGACGACGATGCCGCCCCATCGTCGCAGCCGGGGGATCCGGGGTTGGTCCCTCGTCATCTTCGTGCTCGCGGCGAACGTGGCGTACCAGGGAACCCGGTACCTGTGGCGGCCACGCGCTGCTGCCGGGGCCAGCGCTGGGCACCAGCGCGGGAAACTGGATGATGAGATCCACGGGATCCACGATCGTCATCACGACCACGGGGGGCTCCATCGCCACGAGCACGGGGCACGCGGCGGGTTTCATGACAACGTCGGGTTTCATCACGATGATGACGTGGAGGTGATCGAGGAGGTGGTGTACGAGGATGTCGTGGTCGAGGACGAGGCGCACCGCGGGGGGTCATCATCGTCCACGGGCACGTCGTCGTCGCGCCATCCCGAGCCGTCGGGGATACACGTCATGGCCACGTCCAACGGGAGTCCGTACCAGAACTGGCAGACCCGCATCATGTACCGCACCTTCCTTGACGCGCAGAAGGGTTCAGACATGAAGCACTTCACCAGGCTCCTGCACAGGCGCACGGACGACGAGCTCATGGGTGAGGTGCCCACGGTGCGGGTCGACTCGCTACACGCGGAGTGCGACAGGTGGTGCGAGTTCCCCGTCGCGGACAGGCCCGACGCCATCAAGAAGTGGCTCGCCACCCCCGACAGCCGGCGCGGGGAATGGATCCTGATGATCGAGATGGACTACGTGTGGAAGAAAGCGGTGCCCATGCCGCCCCCGGGTTCGCCCGCGGTGGCGTTTCACTTTCACTACATCAACCCCAACTACCCGTCCCTCCCCGACGTCATGAGGAGCTTGATGCCGGCGGGTAAGCGGGACACAATCAAGATGGAGGATATCCCGTGCACCGGACCGGCGCCCACGATGATCAGGCGGACCGACCTCGTTCCTTTGATGGACGAATACGAGCGAATCGCCGCGGCCATCGAGGCGGACCCGGTGGCTAAGGAAAAGCTCGGTTGGGTCCGAGAGATGTACGCCTACGACTTAGCGGCGGCGGTCATCGGGGTGAAACACACGGTTCAGGACCCGGGTGAGACGATCATGATCGCGCAGCCGCCCGCGGACGCCAACATGGGAAAGGCGTCGATGTACCACTACACTTGGGGCGCCGAGTACTTCAAGGATGGGCAAAAGGTTTGGTCGTGGGATAAGAGGCCGTACGTGGAGACGAAGCACGTGCGGGCGCCGGGACGGTTCAAGCCCGAGTTGCCCCCCGACGACGGGCCGACCGGCGTGTACAAGCTGCAGGACGGTAAGAAGGTGAGCAAAGGCACGGATGCGTTGCTGAGGGACATGTTGACGCTGATACGGGGCGCGATCGACCGGCTGGACGAGTTGCCGCACTCGCCGGGGTGCGGCTGGGACCAGGGAGAACCCGAGTGCGACTTTGGATGCGAGACTAATACGCTATGCGTCCCTACGAAGCAGTGGAAGGCGAACGGGGGATGAACGCCTCGGCATTCATAGGTGCAGGTGTCATCGTAGACTGACTATTACATTCATCAACCGAGGAAGTACTTCCAATGGAGGTAGACGAGGAACCACGTGAGGTACCCACCCCCCGCCAAGGCACAAAGCGACATCGCCGACGCCCACGCCACTGTCCACACCACGCTGCCAACCTTGACGGGCCGCCTCGCTCCAGCCCTGAGGGACCCGGGGAGCTTGGTCATGCGGACCGTCCCGGTTCGTTGGGTGTCCAATTCGAACGTGGGATCAACCCGGGAGGTCACCTTCATTCGAACCGTGCCCGAGGGGTTAAGCTCGTCGCCGCCGCCCGGGCTCGCGTCCATCGCGGGTTTGTAGTTTCCATCCGAGCCCGAGTCCCCGGGCCCATAGCTGTGCTTCCACCGCCTTCTGTCGTTGGTACTCAGCGCCACCGCCGCGAACCCGCCGAGCATGATCAGCACGCTGCCCAATAGGTTCCTGATACCCGGCGACTCACCGAGCGCGATCATGACGGTGAGCGCGATGACCGGCTGCAGCGTGTTGTAGCACGCCGTCACCACCGGCGTTGTCCGTCGCTCGGCTCTCGCCGTCAGCGTGTACCCCGCCGCGGAGAGCGCCGCGACCGCGATGGCCATGCCCCACGCGACGCCCGGGGTCCCCTGCATCCCGCCCATCACCCCCACCGCGCCGCCTTTCCCCGCGAGCGCGAGGGGCACGCCCACCGCGATTGCAGTCACGGCTCCAAAGAGCTGCGCCGTCGTCGCCACCGTGACGGGGAGATAGGCACGTAGGACCGGCGCCTGCAGCGCGAGGTACGCCGCGAACACCGCCGCGCGTCCCAACAGCAGCATGTTCCCCTGAGAGAGCCACATCTGCGACGGGTCGAGCATGACCGCCGCGCCGAGCACCCCCGCGGCGATGGCGGTGAACTTGCCCACCGAGGGCTTTTCCACCCCTTGGAACACGGCTATGGTGGCGCTGTACACCGGGACGAGCTGCCCTAGCACTACCGTGTTGCCCACGCTCACGCGTTCGAGCCCCAACACCAAAAGCATCTGCCCCAGAGAGACCAAGATCCCGAGGAAGACGAGGTAGCCGCTGCTGAACAGTTCTCGCGCCGAACCCGCGAGCTCTTTCCAGCTCTTGGTGTCGGATTTCGCGAGCGCGAGGATGAATGGGAGGGAGACGAGCGCGCGCACGGCCGTGAACCCCGCGGGGGTGAAGTGCGCGATGCACTGCTTCACCAAGATGATGGCCAGCACGAAGCACACCTGCGCGGCGACCAGGAACTTGGCTGCCTTGATCGACCGCTCCACCTCCTTCCTCACGCGTCTTCGCGTCTCAGCCATCTCGTCGGGGAAGAGCTTGGAGAGTGCGTCCATCCAATCCTTGTTCGGCATGCGCTTGCTGTCCCCGTTGCTGAGAGATCTGAGGCGCGAGGGTCCCCTCGGGGCCTCGGGGCCGTTCGCGGCGCCGTTCCCGGACATGGCGGACGCGGCGACGTCGCGTCCCGACCTCGCGTTGATGTCGAATTCGGCAACCTCACCCTTTCGTCGTCTTCTCCGGAACGTCGTGGTTGGATGCCCCCCCGTCCGGGGCGCGCATCGCGGCGACGTGGATGCGGTGGGTTGGACCCTAGCGCGGTCACAGCACCGCCACGATGCGGCCGAGGGCGGGGATAGGCTCACCCGCGCGCTCATCTCACCCGCACGCGCCCCCCCCGATGTGTGTGTGGGACACTCAGTGAGAATCTTCTCCGAGATGGAGCCGGCTGAGCGCAATCCCGCCAACAAGGCAAGGCCACAACGACCGGCGCGTTGGCTCGGAGACGTAGACGACGGAGCTGATGTCGGTGGTCGCGAACGGCGCGCGCGTATCCTCGGGACCCCGGGCGTCGGTACGTCGCCCCGTGGGCGTCGACAGGCGCACGGCCTCATCGTCGACGTCCCTCTCGGGACCCCGGGCGCCGGGGAAAAGCGCGTCCAAAGGGATGATGAAAGTCCGGCGGCGGCGTGGAGAGAGCATTGGGGTCGGAGCCTCGTCGGGAGACGACGCTGGTCCATCCGGAGAGGCGTCCGCTCCATCTGGAGATGCACCTTCGAACGACACACGCGACGCTTCGAGCCCTTCAACGGACGCCCGCATTCCCACCTACCACCTGCACGAGGAGGAGATGGACTTCGACGTCATCGTGGTGGGCGCCGGGCACGCCGGATGCGAAGCCGCGCTCGCCGCCTCCCGCCGCGGCGCCCGCACGCTCCTCCTCACCCTCTCCCTCGATCGCATCGCGTGGCAGCCGTGCAACCCCGCGGTCGGCGGACCGGCCAAGTCGCAGCTCGTGCACGAGGTGGACGCCCTCGGCGGCGAGATCGGAGCCATGGCGGATA
>Ga0302114_10000183_pt1 | contig 46331 bp, 37 predicted proteins | sample AG5_Surface_MG_FD_203107 | JGI IMG/M metagenome (GOLD analysis project Ga0302114, IMG submission 203107) | Marine microbial communities from Western Arctic Ocean, Canada - AG5_Surface | ecosystem: Environmental > Aquatic > Marine > Oceanic | place: Canada: Western Arctic Ocean | collected... | reverse complement strand
TGTGGGGGGTCACAAATATGCGAGCACGGTCGTCTGCGCTATCGATGCAAGGAGTGCGTCGTCTCTAGAAGTTAGTTCCCTAAATATCATCACGCGACTACGACTACGCCGCTCGACGATACTCACACCAAACAACACTCCGCGACGCGCCGGTAGAACCCACCGAGCTCCACGTCAAACTCCCCGCGCCTCGACAAATGCACCGAGCTCAACCGAACAGTTCCGCAGTCCATCTCCCCGTGCGCCTCCATCACCCGCCTGGCATCGAACGACGTACGTCCACCCGAGAGCTCTCCGTCCCCACGTCCACGTCGCAGCCGCGTGTTCATCACCGTCGCGTGCAGCTTCACCGGCTTGTCGTCCTTCGGTAACAACAGCCCAACGTCTCTGAAAGCCATCACCGCCGCGTCGCATATCATGTTCATTGCCTCCCCGCCGCCCACTTCGTGCACCTTGAGGAACAACACATCCACCGCGGACATGTCGTCGTTCATGGCGCCGAGGCCCTTGACCGTCAGGTCGATCCGGGCCGGCGGGTCCCCGAGCGTAGACCTGATGGCAGTACTCAACGATGCCATCGCCGCCGCCGCTTTCGCTCGGGCTTCGTCGGAGTAGAGCTTGAGCATGCACAGCGTGAGGTGCGCGTGCCCGGGCTCGGTGACGATGGACGGGTCGATGGCGCACCCTGACGCGTACGTAGACGAGAGCACGTGCCGGGTGAACGCGCGTATGGCACCCACCAACGCCTCCCCGTCGACTCCGAGGATGAGGGGGATGTTCACGAAGTGCGTGTACAGCAACGTGGGCGAGCGCAGCGCGCGGTGCGTGAGGAACTCCAGGTCGCGTTTGGCGTCCACCGCGGCGCGCTTCGATGGCGCCGCGAGCATGATCGAGCCCGGTTTCGGCGGTTTGATCCCGCCGGCCATCGCGGCGTTGGAGGATGGGAGGATGACGGTGGCGCCGTGTTGTTTCTCGAGATCTCGCATGGAGTCCGCGTCGTGTGCTGTGACGTGGCGGACGAGGTCGGCGTCCGCGGAGACGAGACACGTCCACAGCCCCCCGGCGGTCTGGACGAACCCGTCCTCGTCGCACGCCGCGAGCGTCTCATCGACCGCCCGGGAAGCTTCACTCACCGAGGCTTCCTTCCCGGCGTCGTCGTCATCCTCCTCTCTGAAGAGCTCGTCGCCTTCCTCCTCCGCCGCGACTCGCACCGCGCGCGTCCGCTCCGCCGCCCGCCGCCGTTGTGAGCGCTCGATCGTCTCGCCGATGGACCCGCTCTGCTTACGGAACTTCCGCCCGCCGACGTCGACGATGTCGGTGAAGATGACGTCCCCCATGACCGGACCGCCGCCGTTCGAGTGTGATGAGGGACCGAGCGGCGAGTTTGTTTCGGAAGCGAGTGAATGTAATTGTGACGATTCGAGGCCCATCTCGGTCACTCGCCTCCGCGCTGTGGCGGGTGAGGGAACATCCGACCCCGGGCGATCTGCTTGGACGTATCCGTCCATCGGAAGAGAGAGAGGGGAGCCATGATGCGACGCGCGGCGACGACGGCGGCTGGGGTCGCCCGGCGCGTCTCGTCACCGACGATGTCAGCATTCGTTGACGCGGTGCCGAGTAGTAATTCTTCGAGCGCGTGGGCCCAACGGTGGGCGCGTGTCGCGGCTCAACACGGAAAGGCCAGGGCGTGGAGCGCGACGCCGTCGTCGGGATTCGCCGCGTCCGCCGCGTCCAGGTCATCCACAACCGCGGCGTCCGTCTCGGTATCACCCCCATCCCCCGAGACGCTGCGGAAGATCTTCGTGTTCAACGCGGTCCCATTCGTCGCCTTTGGGTTCATAGACAACACCGTGCTCATCTACGCCGGGGACGCCATCGACAACAGCGTCGGCGTCGCGTTCGGCCTCTCCTCCCTCGCGGCCGCCGCGATGGGCCAGATATTCAGCGACACCAGCGGCGTGCTCTTCGGCGGAGCCATCGAGGCGTGGTTTCTCAAACTCGGGTTCACGCAGCCCGTACTCACCGTCGAGCAGAACATGATGCGCGTGACACGCATGACGTCCACGTGGGGTAAAGTCATCGGCGTCGTCACCGGGTGCACACTCGGCCTTCTCAACCTCCTCCTCATCGACCCGCACGCCGCGGAGAAGGCCAAGGAAGAGAAGGAATTCACCGCGATGTTCCGGGCAATCATGGACGAAGGTCACAACGTTGTCGACTGCGCGGCGGCGTCGCTGTGGATCGTGGACTACGATAAAAAAGAGTTCTGGACACGTGCGAGCAGCGGGAACGTCATGGACGACGCGATCGTGCGCAGGCCTTTCGGCGTGGGCATCGTCGGGCACGTCGCCACCACCGGGAACGTGAGCAACGTGGAGGATTGTACCGATCATTCGTCGTTTGATCGCACGGTGGATAGGGACGGCATCACGGGGTTCACCACGACGTCCGCGCTCACGGGACCGGTGAAGGACGAATCTGGGCGCGTCGTGGCGGTGGTGCAGCTGGTGAACAAAGGGCAGAACAGGGATAAGCGGGCGTCGGAGAGGGAACGGGGTGGGCGAGGGGGCGGCGGGGTCGGTACCGTTAACGGGGGCGGACGCCGGTGGTTCAAAGGACTCCGGAGGGGTTCATCGAGCGAGGCTTCGATACGACGGACGTTCGACGAGAACGACGAGCGGTTGCTGGAGATGATGTGTCACCACATCGCCGTCACGCTCGCGGCGATGGAGCACAAGATACCCACGGAGTAGTCAGCGACGTGCGCGAGGACGACGTCGGTTGTAACATTTATTCACGAAAACCAAAATGATGTTATTTGGCTCTCTCGTCGTCATCACTTCGAGCCGCGCGCACCGATGGCGGCGCTACCGAAGGTCGCATCGGACAACCACGTCGGCGAGGGTGTCTCGGCGACGCCGTCGACGGTCGAGGACGACCCGGCGCTCGGCGCGTTGACCGGCAAGCTCCATCGTTTCGCCGTTCGCAATCACGAATGGTTCGCGGGATTCGCCGCTGCCAAGTACACCAAACACGGCCCCGGCGCGCTGTTCGTGTTCGGTAACTGCGGGATGGAGCACATGCTAGCGGAGGAGGGCGACGCGTTGTACGACGAGGCTGTGCGATGCGAGCGACAGGTCATCTTGGTGTGGGGAGGGACCACCGACAAGGCGGCGCAGGACTGTTCCTTGGAGGATTTCACGGTGCGTTGCTTGAGCGAGACTGCGACGCTTCGGCAGAGCGTGGGTACGGGATGCGACCGCGAACGGTTCCCGATGGTGCTGTGCGCGGGGTGGGAGTACGCCACGGACGACGTGCGCGAGGGTTTGCGACGACCGACGTGGAATCAGAAGCAGAAGGGCGGGAACAAGAAGGGAGCCAGCGGGCGGTATTCCGGCGTGGGAGGCGCCGCTGTCATGGGTCTGCAGTACGGGGACTTTCGGGCGGCGCTGGGATGCGGGCTGAAGCTCGGGCTGGAGGATGCGCTCGTGGTGGAGCTAGACAGGGAGAACGACTGATGTACGTCTTTAATACTCAACACATCGCGTAGCACACGCGCGTCCCCGGTGGCCCACATAGCCCATCGATCCTTCCAAGCGGCGGTTCGGGTTAACACAGCAAATTAGGGCGGGAAGTCGACATAACCCCAAGCGCGCGAAAGGGCGCACGGTAGGGCGACGATGAGCGGTAACGAGGAGGCGGACGCCACCGCGGGTACCCCCGACGAGGGCAAGAAGCTCACGTTCGCCGAGCGGCGCGAACTCGAGCGCAAGAAGAAGGAGGAAGAGGCGCGCGATGCGGGTGAGCGCCCGAGCGGCGCCTTGGGGCGCGGCGGGGGTGGATTCGATCGCGTGAAGAGGGAGGAGGAGACGCGCGGACGCGATGACGGCAGCAGGGGTGATCGAAGCAGGAGCAGGAGCGGAAGCCGCGAACGCAAGAAGCACAGGAAGCACCGTCGCCATCGCTCAACCTCCCACTCCTCCTCCGACGACTCCGACTCCCGATCGCGATCCCGCGATCGCAAATCTCATCGCAAGGAACGGAGGAGCGACAAGAAGCGCAGACACGATCGGAGCAGGAGCAGGAGCCGCGAAGGACGGCGCCGCAGCGGCGACGGTCACGCGAACGGGCAGGGGACCGCCGTCTCCGACGCACAGCTGGCGCAGAACCCCGCGCTCGCCGCCATGGCCGCCATGGTCGCCAGGGATCAGGTCAAGGCGGCGTGGGGCGACGGAGCGGCTTCCAACGGAGCCGCCGAGGCGCATCCCGACTCCCGCAGGACGCGCCCGAGCAGGTTCAGCGACGCCGTCGACGTCCCGCCGCCGCCCCCGATGCAAGCCGCCGCCGGCGGCGGCGGCGAACAAGGCCAAGGGCGGTCCGATCTCCAGTCCAACATCGAGGCGATGCGTAAGATCGCCGAGATGGCGGCTTCGGTGTCGGCCAAGGCGGCGTCCGCGGCGGGTGTCAGCGGGTGGGACCAGCCGCCTACTGGCCCGCCCGGGCCGTACGCCGGGGCAGCTCAAGGCGGCGGGGGCGGCATGCCCTTCAGCGGCGGTGGAGCGGAGGTGACGCACACGTTCGACCCGCGGTTCGAGGGTAAGATCATCGGCCGGCAAGGTTCGGTGATCAACGAGCTTCAGACGATCCACGGCGTGAAGCTGCAGGTTGAGAAGGGCCGCGGCATCTTACTCATGCTCGGCACTCCCGACGCCATCGCGCGGTGCAAGGCCGACATCGACGCCATATGCGTGGACGACCGCGCGGGTGGGCCCGTCCTCGGGCAAGGCGTCCCGGGTTGGCTCAACGAGGTTGTTCACATCGGCGCACAAAACGAGGGCCGTGTCATCGGCTCCGGCGGGTCCGTCATACGCGACCTCGAAGCACGCACCGGATGCAGCGTCAAGGTCCAGAAGGGCGAAGGGACGTGCACGATCGGCGGGGTGGATCCGGAGAAGGTGGCGGCCGCCAAGGCTGAGGTGCAACGCATCTGCGAGGCATCCGGCAACCCAGTCGGCGGCGGCGGCGGCCCCGCGGGATATTACAAGCAACACGAGTGCACGGAGACGGTCTCGGTGTACAGACGCGGCGGCCTGGTCGTCGGACCTCAGGGGGTCAACATCAAGCGCATCAAAGAAGAGTCCGGCGCGATGGTGCAGGTGATACGCGAGACCGAGGAGGCTGTGGTCAGTGGCTCCAAGGAACGAGTGGACGCGGCGGTGGCGATGGTGAAGGAACTTATCGCGTCCATGCCGTACAAGCCGCACGAGTTGGCGGGGGCGCCGCCGGAGATCCAGGCGCTCTACCCTGCCGGTGCATCGCAGTTCAGCGGCGGCGGCGGCATGGGCGGCATGGGAGGCATGGGCGGCGGCGCGCACGAGAGCGTGGAGCAGGTCCCGTGTCCGTTCCAAGCGGGCGCGATCATCGGCCCGCGCGGCGCCGTCATTCGCGAAATTTCTGAAAAAACTGGCGCCCGGGTCGTCGTGAGGGGCAACGAGGCGGTGACCGGCGGCGAGCGCGTCAAGGGGACGGAATACGTCGAGATCAAGGGTACCCCCGAGGCGGTCGCCAACGCCGTGGCGGAGGTGAACCGGATCCTCGAGGAGAAGGCTGCGATGCGGGGCGGCGGCGGCGGCGGCGGCGGATACGGCCACGGGGGGTTCGAAGGACACGGGCACATGGACCAGAACTCGTACAGGGCGCCGCCTCCGGGCGGGTACCACGACCCTTACGCAGCCTACGGGGTGGTACCGCCGCCCGGTGCATACGCCGCGCATGGTGCCATGCCGCACGGGTACGGTGGGTACGGGATGCCGCCGCACATGCCCATGGGGATGCCCGCCGCGGGTGGCGCCTGGGGCCACGATCCGTTCGCGGGTGCTAAACAGGCCGCCGCCGCTTACGACCAAGGAGCTCATTACGCGGTGCCTGGCGCGGGGGATGTCGGGGAAGTGCCGCCGCCGCCCCCGCCGCCGCCGATGGGAGGGGGAGGAGACATGGGGTTCGTGCCGAGCGCGGCGGATGTGGGCGCGCCGCCCCCGCCGCCTCCCCCGCCCGCGTGATGATGTAAATTAAATGCGAGTCGTCGCGTTGAAAATATAAAATTGCAATCCAAAAACTGTCGAGGCCTCTCAGACCCACCACTCAACCCACCACCCACCCACCGGCGCACATGTCGACCGAGTCGACTCACTTCTTCTCCTTGAGCGCGGCGGCGCACATGTCCGTGAGCGCCGCGGTGAACGAGAGGTCCGCCTCCACTCCCCGGTTAAAGATGGACTGGATCACCCCGATGCTCGCGCTCTCCAAGTCGCGTTTGATCCAATCGCCACCCTCCTCGATGGAGTTCCCGCCGAGTTCCACCTGGGTGTACAGGTACACGTCCTCCGTGCGCCCCGCGAGCAGGCGTTCGCGCGCGATCTCCCAGGACACCGCGTACGGGTTCGCCTGCGGCCTGTTCTCCCGGACGATCTGAAGCGCCTGGTCGTAGGTCATGCCTTCGACGAAGGTGAGGTAGCCGAGGACGGTGAGTGAGGCGCGGTTGATCCCCGCGGTGCAGTGGACGTAGGTCCGTTTACCCATCGCGCGGAACAGCGCCAGCTTGCGTACCATCTGTGTAATGGGTGTGGATAGAAGGGGGAGTTAGTGATGTCATATCACGCGGCCAATCGAGGAACAGATGATGTTATTTTTTGGTTTTTAGGGCGGACGTACCTCTGGGAGCATCTTGGCCTGGTCGAGGCGGTCGAAGTCCCTGACGGAGACGCGGACGATGGGCACGCCCCTCTCCAGCGCCCTCGCGCGGATGGGTTCCCAATCGATCTGTAGGGCGCCGTGGCAGAGCTCGCACTGGAGGCAGATGATGGCCTCCACGCCGCCTTCGTCCACGAGCCTGTCCACATCGGCGGGCGTCCGTGGGCACGAGCCGATGATGCAGCCCGCGGCGGCGAGTTCGTCCTCGGACGGCGCGTAGAGTGGCTCCCGGGCGGTTTTGTCGTAGACGATGGGGTCCCAGTTGAGGGTCCACTCCCACTTGCCCGGCGGGGGCGCCTCGCCGCCGCGCGGGGCGCGTCGCTCGTTCTGGACCCCCGCGGCTTTGGACTCCTCGTCGCGCTTCGCGGCGCCCGCGGATTCGGATTCCAGAGCCTTGTCGTCCTTCTCGGTGGCGGAGGCGGCGCGGATCGTCAGGACGCGAGCGCGGGTCGGGCGGGATCGGCGTGCACCGAGGCGCGCGACGGGCGCGGCCGCGAGGGTGGATGCGAGGGTCTGGCTCGCCATGGCAGCGCGTGTCTTTGTGAGGATCGGCTGGAAAGCGCGTGGGACGATTCTGTTTCGGCCCTTTTTGAGAGAAGAAATTGGTTGGACGGTCCGTGCCGCATTGTGAACCCACGCGGCACGATGGCGAAGGGCAAGGCGCCTTCACCGCCGCGGGCATCGCACGGAAGCCGCGACGAGAACTTCGAGGACCCTCCGAGCCCGTGGACCGCCGCCGCCCGCGCGTCCGACCCGGCGTTCGACCGGCCCCATCCCGCCCCCCGGTCCCCGGTGCGACGGGACGGCTACGAGGAGACCAAGGCCCGATGGAGCGCGCCACCAACGCCGGACACGAAACACGCGGCGGGCGGACTCGCGCCGTCGGTGGTGCGCGGGGTGGAGGCGGAGTGGCGGGATCGATACGAAAACCTGCGTTCGATGCTCGAGAGGAAAACAGACGAGCTGGAGCTGACCACCCAGCACCTCATGGTACGCAATTCCAATCGTGAATTCCGACAATTCAACATTCCACCCAGGAGTCCTCATGTCCCAATCAACTCACACCTGTCCACACCGTCCAAACCGCAGACGACGAAGGAGGAGAGCGGCGCGATGCTCGAGAAACTCGCCGCCGTCGACGGCATGGTCCACGGCGCCTCGAGAGCTCCGCCCCCGGCGGCTAGGATCCAAGAGCTAGTCGACAGGGTCGTCGCCGCGGAGAAAGCGGCCGCTAAGCACCAGGCGCGCGCGGTCCGCGCGGAGCACGAGCGCGACGACGCCGATCGTCAGCTCCAGGACGTATCCAACGCCAGATGGGAGACGCAAGAAGGGCAGCTGGTGACGGAGCTCGCGGCGCACAAGGCTGAGCATTCACATCGCGTCGAAGAGCTACAAACGCGGTGGCGGCTCCGACTCGACGAGGACGTCGCCAAGGCTAGGCGCGACGCCGAGGCTGAGCGCGACGCCGCACGCGCCGAATGTCACGCCATGGAACTTCAAGTCGCGCAGATGGAGTTCATCAGACAGGAACGCGACGCGTTGTCGTCGGAGAAGGCAAGTCTGGAACGCGCGGTTGCGGAGATGGCTCGGCTCAACTCCAAGCTCGCGGCGCGGGTGGCGGCGTCCGCGGTGGGCGCCATCGACGCAGCCTCCGTAGGCCTGGACTTCAGCGCGCTCGTGCCGAAGATGCCGACAGAGGCTGACAAAAAGAACCCGGACGGCAAGGGCACCAAAAGCAAGGGTGTTCACAAGTCGAAAAAAAACGGAAAAAGGTCCGTCGCTTCGTCAAGGGACGCCTCACCCGCGCGCGCTCAACACGCGCACGCGGGTGAGAAAACACGAGAGCAGGTACCCGCGCGTGCCAGACGCGGCGCCGCGCTGACCACGACCGCGTCGCCGTCGGACGGCAACGACGACGCGCTCCGGAGACATCTGGAGACATCCGGAGACATCCGGAGATCTCACGAAACGTACGGTAAGCGAGGGTGGAACCCGGGCGGTATTCCGCCGAGGCCGATACCGGAGCCCCCCGTGGCGCCGCCCCCCGGCCTACCCCCGCCGGCGTCCGAGAGCGTGTACACTAATCACAGGGACGACCGCGACAGGGACGGCGGCGTCGCCACGCGGCGGGAGCTGTTCAAACACAGGGCTAAGATCCCGAGCGTGCCCGCTCGTGGGTCGGTGGGTACCAGCGTGAGTCGTGCGGCGGGTGGGTACGAGTACGCGCCGTCGCGTCGGTTCGGTAAGAGGGTCGGGGAGGAAACGCCGCGACACGTGAGGCAGGCGAGGGACGCGGCTCGACGCGCGGCGGCGTCGTTGCGACACGCCGTGCCAACAGGAGGAGGAGGAGGACGAGGAGAAAGAGGGGGGTACTTCTCTGATGACGGCGGTTCTTCCGACTCCCGGTACACCTCCGCGATGGATTCGCCGTCCGGCCGCGTGGGCATGCAGTTGCGGGACGAGTTCGAGACGCTGCGGGTGGAGTACGGCGAGTTGCTGGACGCGGCGGCGCGGGGGGTGAACGTGTCCAACCTGAGCGACAGGTTGGAGAACGTCATCTTAAAGCTGGAGCGAAAGTCCGCCATCATCGCGAGGCTCCAACGCTCGGACCGGTGACTCTTATACTACTCAGAGGCTGTTTTATCATGATACATCTACGTGGACGTAGGCTACTTTACACTCTGGTTCGTTTCACCTGCTACTTGTGGCGGCGACGTCCGCTCCGAGCGTGTCTTCGCCCGTGTCCGATTTGCACGTGAACACGCCCGCGGGAAGTCGAGCCGCGTTTTTGGCGTTGAAGCACGCGCTGGGCACCGCGGATGCGACGCACCACACGCACGGCGAGCGGCACGACGCCTCGTCCGCGTGCGCCGCGCACCCTTTCCTCGGCGCCGGCGCGCGCGTGATGGTCGCGGTATCCTCCTCCAAAAGCCGCCTTCGCCTGAACCCGGTGCCCCCGATGTCAGCTCCAACGGCGTTGTTTATTCCCGTCACCCGCCCGACGCCGGAGCGCGCGTGTCTCGCGCGTGCGTCGGCTTCGTCGATGGGGTACGGCCCTCGGTTGGCCCTGACCGCGTCGCCGTACGTCGGGTGGTCGGCGCGCGCGAACCCCGCCAGCGCGAGGAGCGCGGCGAGGAGCAACCAGCAGGCGGAGGTGCGCATCACTTCTGATAGAAGTGATGACGAGGCCCGCTTCAAAACCAAAGTAGTCTGCCACAAGGACCCGAGCAGCGCTTCACACCGAGAACGCGCGCGCCTCAGTGGCGTCGACATGCGCGCGGCGCGACTCCTCCGCGCCGTAGTTCCCCGCGCGATCGCACCACGCCGAGCTCGTGTCGCGGCGGCGTCATCCTCCAAGGCCACGATGACGTCCGTGCCCTCATCGTCAGACTCTCAGAAGTACAAGTTCGGCCCCATCGACATCCCAGCCTCGCAGGTCTTCTACGAGACCCCTCTGTCCCTCGGTTTAGTCAACCTCAAGCCCGTGGTTCCCGGGCACGTGCTCGTGGTCTCCCGGCGGGTCGTCGCGCGGTTCGCGGACCTCACCCCGGAGGAGACGACCGATCTCTGGAGCCTCGCCAAGAAAGTCGGAACGTGCGTCGAGCCGCACTTCGGCGCGACGTCACTCACGTACGCCATACAGGACGGGCCCGCCGCGGGGCAGACGGTGCCGCACGTCCACGTCCACGTTCTTCCGCGCAAACCCGGGGACTTTGAGAACAACGACGAGGTGTACGAACACATAGAGAAGAGCGGGGAGCGTGTGGGTGAACGGGAGGCGACAAACGGTGATGAGAGGGAGAAGGCGTTCATGGGGAAAGAAGTTATCCGAGAGCAGCCGGGCGAGCGACTGGATCTGGACGCCGAACGGGTGGTGCGCACGGCGAACGAGATGGCGGAGGAGGCGAAGCAGCTCAGAGCGCTGCTCGACGCCTCGAAGTAAGCCTCGACGTCCTCATAACAGTAGCTCGCGCGGGTGTGAGAAGGAATAGATTAGATTGTTTCATCGCCGAATATGATAACGCAGTTCTAGTTGAGCATGGATTCCAAGTCGATGTCCTTCGCGTTGAGCTTCTTCGCGCCGAGCTTCATCGGCGCCGGTTTGTTCCCGCGCGGCACCCCGCGCGTCGCGCCCCCGAGGGCCACGTGCCCGCCGACCGTCCTCGTCGCCATCGTCGGCCGGGTCGTCGGCCTCTGACTCTGATTCGACGTTTGATTCGTCGCCGCCGCGACGCCTGAAAACAACGCGTCATCGTCGTCGTCGTCACCCCACCCGTCACTCGACGCGGCCCCGCCTAAGCTCCCGTTCGACGCCACGCGCCCGGTAGTACCGCCCGTGGACAGCTTGGACAGCCGCGAGCGGGCTTGGCGCTCCGCCTCGGCGTCGAGGTCGTCGTCATGCATGTCGTCGTCCATGTCGCCCCACCCGTCGCCGTCCTCGTCAGCCTCCGCCGCGGCTTTCGGCGGCGACGGCGGCATCATCAAAGAGTCAGACATACCGCCGCCGTACCCGCCGTACCCGCCGCCCTTCGCGGGTGTGATCTGGGGCGTGGTGGAAGGCGTGGACGTGGGCGTGTACGACTCCCCGTACAGTCGCGGGGGCGGAGCGTCGGATCCGAAGGATTTGGCGGACATGTCGATACCCCTCGCCGCCGCCTCATCCTCCGGCCGTGTGGCGCGTCCTTGAAGCGCGTCCTCGTCCACGGGAGGGCCGCCGCCCACGCGCTTCGCGGCGGCGTTCACGGCCCACGCGAGCGCGCCGCCGACGCCGCCCTTCTGGTTCGTCTTGGTGGCAACCTTCGTCGCATCCGTCTTGTGCGCCGCCGTCGCGCCCTCCGCGCCTTGCTCCTCTACCCGCACGCTGAACCGCTTCAGTAAGTCGGTGAACATGTCCAGGCACCGGAACGCGCACTCACGAACCTCCTTCTCAGGGTCCACGGTCAACGGCGCCGCCGCCGGTAAGACACGCGTCGCCGCCTCGCCGGGCTCGTAAAAGTCAACAGTGGAACAGAGCGCCATGAGCCCAGCCTTGCGCGCGGGTGGGAACTGATCTCTCAACGCTCTGGTGAACGCGTTCAGTAGAACCCGCTTCGCCGTCGCCTCGGCGAGGTACCGCGCGATGTTACCGAGTAATATCGTGGTGTTGGCGCGAATCGGCGGCTCGGGGTCGATTTGCAGCTTGGACAAAAACTTGAGCAAGTTGCCGTGCGTGCGCTGCGTCAGCTTGGGCGCCAGCACCAGCACCGCCTTCAGCGTCAGCTCCCGAAGGAACGGGTCTTCGTCGTTGAACGACGTGGACATCGCGGGGAACAGGGTTTCGTCCGCGAGCTTATCCGGAACGTGCCGGACGAATCTGGAAATATTTTCCAACAGCGCGATGCGCACCATCTTGTCGGACGGCGAGTTGGCCTCTTTGGTGAAGAGCTTGACGATCGTGGGCGTCACCTTCGCGGCGAAGTCGTCGTCGGAGAGCCCTTCTGCCGCGTGCAGCATCGGGGACACCGCGAGCGCGGGCGCGCTGCCGAACGTGAGCGCCTCTCCGATCTGCGGCAAGATCTTGCGCTGGACTACAGTCTTTGCGAGCGACTCCATGACCCGGGGCAGGTGCCTGAAGAAGCTCTCCTTCTCGATGGAGTCCTTCAACGTGAGGTTGTCCAGGAACGTGATGGTCTCCACGAGCTTGTTGGAGAACAAAGTTGAGTTCTCGACGAGTTTCTTCGGGTTGTATCGCCTCTCGGGCGCCGTCGCGAGGAGTCGCTGGTAGTCCTTGAGGAGCACCTGCGGTATGGCGTCCGTCTCGCGCAGTTGATCGGTGCGTCCGATCGAGCCGCCGCGGTAGACTTCTTGGATGAGGCATCCCAGCCCCCACGCGTCGATGGCCCACGGGGGTCCTTGCGGGATCCCCGCCCAGTCCCCGCGCCTGTACTCCTCCGGCTTGTACTGGTCCGGTATGGAGAAGGCGGCGTGCACGAGGGGCGCGGGGCCGTGCGTGCCGCGCCCGATGGCTTGGTGCTCCGAGAGGAGGTCGAGGCCGCCGAGCTTCCAGTCGAGGCGGTCGGTGACCACGACCGTGGACATGCTCACGCCGCCGTGCACGAGCGCGCAATCGTTCGCCAGGAACGACACCGCCGTGGCCACCTGCCGGATGCCGAGGGCGTAGTACTCGTCGCGCTGGCTCGTGGACGTGGGCAGGTCCTTCAAGTGCTCCTCCAGTGGCATGACACTCTCGGTGACGACGTAGATGGTGAGCTTGTCGCCCTCCTCCACTTCCAGCGAGTCCTTCAGCATCAGGATGTTGGGGTGCCGCGTGGTCTTCAGCCGCTTGGCGCCGTTCCTGGCCACCTCGACGCGCACTCGCTCCTTGTGCACGTCGTTGCACACAAACTTGAACACGGAGACGGGAGCTCCATCTTCCTTGGCCGTGCCCCGGAAGTGCGTCCAGCCGCCGACGCTCCGTGGGTACGGGTCGCCGAGATCGTAGTTGAGCCGCGGGCCCGACGCTCCGAACAAGTTACCGACGGAACCGAGGTTCACGCCGAAGTTGCCGAACATCGACATGGTACCGGGCGAGGGCGCGGCCCGCCAATGATCACCATCGCCAAAAGATCATCGACGGAGCCTTCAATCCGTTAACTCGACTGGCGCAGTTTTGAAATCATCGCACAACCATGGGCACGAACCGCCGGAAGCACGGCGGCAAGAAGAAGTCGGGCAAGGCCGCCGCGCCCAAGCCCGAACCCGCGGCGGACGAGCCGCTGGAGTGGGTCGGGTGCGATGCGTGCGGAAAATGGCGCAAGATCCCCCTCTCCATCGCCGAAGCCCTCGGCGACGACGACGAGTGGCTCTGCAAGATGAACCCCGACGAAGCGATGGCGAAGCTCGGCTGCGTCGCGCCCGAGCCCGAGGACACGCACGACGACGAGACGGAACCCGCGCCGATGGAGGTGGAGGAGACGCCCGCGTGTGATGCGCCGGTGGCGATGGGGTGGGTCGGGTGCGACGCGTGCGATAAGTGGCGCAAGGTGCCGCAGTCCATCGTCGACGCCCTGGGCGACGACGACCAGTGGTTCTGCAAAGAGAACCCCGACCGTGCCATGGCCTCCTGCGACGCCCCCGAGGAGGCGTACGATGACGACGCGGGGGTCGGGGTTCAGGAACCCGAGGCCATGGACGCCGAGCCGACGCGTGTCGCGGCGCCCGCCGCCACCCCCGCGCCCGCGAAGACCCCGGCCGCGGTCACGTTCGCCCCCGATACCGCGCCCCCAGTTCCCACCAGATCCCTCGAAGGCGTCGAAGGGGATGCCGCTCAAAAGTACCCACACGGTGCGAGCCAAACCCCCGCTCCGACTCTCGGGGTCGGCGCGCCCAAGCCCGAGACGCCCGTGCCCGTCGACGAGAAGCTCCAGGGCGCCGCGTTCAACTCCACCGGATGGCGCAGGCCCCCGCTGAGCCGGTGCACCCCCGAGGATTTCATGCTCGACTTTGCGGTAAGTTTATTTTTTATTTCTTCTCGTATGGGCAATGTGATTGACGTCGTGTTTTGTGAACAGCGGTTTACCGATTCGCGAGGCGACGACTGGGAGGTGGTGTGGGACGTGCTGGACAATTCGCTGCGAAGAAGCGGCCGGCCGATGGACGCGCTGGGTTTCTACAAAGAGATCTGCGCCAGAGGCGGGTTCGTCAACCGCGAGTCCGCCAAGAAACGCATCAAGATGCCCGACGTCTTCAAGGTGACTATATTTCTATTTATTTTCGTATGGGCAATTGTATTGACGTCTGTTTTGTGTACAGCAACTTCACAACCACTACGTCAATCACACCTACACCGACATCGGCAACAACTTGCTGAACACGTACGAACGATACTTCCTCGCGTACGAACACGCGCACCCGGAGGATGTTCCCGACGCGCGGTGCGTGACGTGCGAGCAGGACCGGCACGGTAAGCCGGGGCAGATGCTCCGGTGCGATTCGTGCGGTGACTGGTGCGTTATTTTTCATCTCCCGAGATTTATTTTAATTCTCGCATTAGGCAACTCGACTGACGGCGTGTTCACTTTGTTCACAGGCACCACGCCGAGTGCGCCGCGTTCGACCCGAGCGACAGCGGCGTCACCCGCGGCGTCATCGAGATCGTCACCTCGTTCGTCTGCGCTAAATGCCGCGACGTGGCGCGAAAGTCAAACGTGCTCACCTTCGAGTCCGAGCGCGTGACCCGCGCCGATCTCGAGAGTCGCTTAACGGTTCGATGCGAGGAAAACTTTGACCGGCACCTCGCGATGCAAAAGCGCCGCGGGCGCCGTTACGACCCCGATTACGTCCGACCCACGCGTGATCCCGAGCTCATCGGCATGAAGTACAGTAAGAAGGACGACGACACGCCGATCGGGTCGTGGGCGGCGGCGAAGCACTACGTACCGCCCTCGGAGGAGCGTCCGAGGGCGAACCTGTTGGACGACGGGTGGGAGCCGGCGACTGCGGCGGGTCGCGCCGTCTTTGGCATCACGACGGCGCCGGGCGACACGAACAAGGCGTCAAACACGAACACGAACACGAGCACGGCGGCGCCGACGCTGGACCCGGCGGAGGACTCCCGGGCGCGCGCGCACGCCGCGCGAAAGGCGTCGCAACTCGCGACGGAGTCCACGCCGTGGGTCGCCGGCCGAGCGGAGGTGAGTTTTTTTTTAATTCACGCATCGGCGATTGGATGATTGACGTCGTGTTTTGTTCACAGGCGGAGTACACCGGGCCGCCCGGTCCTGACATGACCACCGTCGGCGAGTGGCTCGCGTCGCAGGGCGCACTGAACGTCGCCGATCCCGGGTCGGGAATCGTCGTACCGGCGCCGGCGGACCCGGCTGCGCAGGCGGCGGCGATGAAAGCGGCGGGGGAGGCGGCGTACGAGGCGGCTATGGCCAAGTTCGTCCCGAGTGTCGCCGGTGAGAGCTTACAGAAACAGGCGGACGCGACGCCGCCGGAGCCGCACCCGCAGGAGATTTACCAGAAGCACAAAGGGCCGCTGATAACGCACATCGTGGACGGCGTCAAGACCACTTTGGCGGCTGGCGAGTTTAGAAACCCTAACCCTAAGCCCGCGGAGGAAGCTCCCACGGAGGAGAGGACGGAGTTCAAGACACCGAAGGAGGCTGGTTACCCTGGCGCGGTGCTCGCGGACGGGATGGTTCAGATCGCGGGTCCCATCTGGGGGTACGGTTTCAACCCAACGGAAGCCACGGCTATGGCGGGGCAGTTACACGAGACGGGCGACGTTCACTCGAAGAAGGTTGCAAAGCACGGGGCGCCCGCGCTCGCGGTGGGTATCCCGATCAAGCCCATGCCCGCGGACTACGGCAAGGAGGAGGAGGATGGAGAGATCCGGGAGGATCCGAGGTAGCACTATACGAACGAGGGAGAGGCGGAGTTGGGGAATGAATAGAATTGCGTTTTATTACACGCAAACGAGAGCGATACGGACCTAAGTTACTCGTATGCCAATACGGACCTACTCGTCGCGAATGCGTAGCCTACTGCGTAGACTACAGGACGAACCTGCTGAGGTCGGTCTTCTGCAGGAGCTCCCCGATGGCTCCGTCAACCTCCGGCACGTCGATGACCACCTTGAGCGCGCCGACTCCGCCGTCCGCCTTGTACGCGGACACCTTCTCCGGCGCGTGGAAGGAAACCTCCTCGACGATCTTCTCCAAGACGGTGTGCAGCCTTCTCGCGCCGATGTTGTCCACGGTGCGATTCACCTCGGCGGAGAGATCCGCGATGTATTTCACCGCCTCGTCGGTGAAGCTGAGCTCGACACCCTCGGTTTCCAGCAGCGCGCGTTGCTGCTTCAGAACGTTCGCCTCCGGTTCTGTCAGGATGCGTAGTAAGTCATCCGCGGTCAGGCCTTTCAGTTCAACCTTGATCGGAAGTCGACCTTGCAGCTCGGCGAGCATGTCGCTCGGTTTGCACTGGTGAAAAGCACCCGACGCGATGAAGAGGATCTGTAAACAAAACACGACGTCAGTCCAATTGCCCATACGCGAAACAGTAAAAGAGACTCACCTGGTCGGTGTTGACGTTGCCGTGCTTCGTGGCGACGACTGAGCCTTCGATGATGGGCAGCAAGTCGCGCTGGACACCCTCCGAGGACGCGTCCGCGCCGTGCCTGTGATCCGACGACGAGACAATCTATACACAAAACACGATATCGTCAGTCTAACTGCCCGTACACGTACACGTACGAAAATAAAGATGAACTAACCTTGTCAATCTCGTCCAGGAACACGATTCCGTCGTTTTCAACCGCCTTTAAAGCCTCCTTGACCACGACGTCGGAGTTGATCAGACGCTCGTACTCCATCTCCTCGATCAGCGGTCGGCACTCGCGCACCGTCATGCGCTTCTTGGTCATACGCGACCCGCGACCGCCCACGCGGCCACCCGGGATGAGCTGTAAATAAAGAAGAAAACACGACGTCAGACCATTTGCCCGTACGAGAATAAAAAGAAACTCGAATAAAAAGAACCTCACCTTTTCAAGCTGGATCACCACACGCTCGGGGGTCATGGCGCCGCCGCCCCCGAGCTCCATGCCCTTGCCCTCGCCGCCACCCTCGGGCAGCTCGAGCTCGATGACCCTGTGGTCGAGCGCGCCGTCGCGGTACATCTGCAAAAACGCGTCGCGCGTCACGTCCCCCGAAGTCTCCCCGCACATGAAGTCCACAATCTTATTCTCCACCACTTCGTTCACCTCGTTCGCGAAACGCGCCCGCAGCTTAGTCTTGGTCAGGTGCATGGCGTTGTCCACCAGGTCTTTGATGATCTGGTCCACGTCACGGCCGTGGAAGCCAACCTCGGTGAACTTGGTCGCCTCAACTTTGACGAACGGGGAGTCGGTGATCTTAGCGAGGCGCCGGGCGATCTCCGTCTTGCCGCATCCGGTTGGGCCTGTGATGTGATGAATAAGACACGACGTCGTCGTCAGTCACGTTGCCCGTGCGTACGAGAGATGAAATAAAAATAAAACTCATGTGATGAATAAAACACGACGTCGTCATTCACGTTGCCCGTACGGAGATGAAATGTAAATGAGACTCACCTATCATCAAGATGTTCTTGGGCACGATCTCGTCTCGCAACGATGGGTCGACGCGGTGCCTGCGCCAGCGGTTGCGCAGTGCGACGGCGCACGCGCGCTTGGCGTCTGATTGCCCAACGATGAACCTGTCCAGCAGTTCCACCGTCTTGGACGGCGTCAAGCCGTCGGTGCCCTCCAGCGCCTCCACGAACTGCTCGGTGAGGGTCTTGGCCTTGACCGTGGGGGATGGGGGCGGTGGTGGGGCCGCGGAGGTTGGGGGCTTCTTGGGCGGGGGCGGGGGTTTGGCGGGGACGGGCGGGTCGATGGGCGCCGCCTCCGCCGCGCGCGGGAGGGAGATGGACGACATCGACCGAAGAGTCCGCGATGCGCGCCCACCGTCGGCCACCTCATTGTTGCGTTGATTGAACCCCCGCCAGACGGAGAGAATTGGGATCTGGTGGGGCGCGCGCGTCTCGGCGCTCCTCGAGGCGGCGATCGCGGCGTGCGCCGCGCGCCTGGACGCTCCACGCAGCGTCGGCGCGATGGACATTCAAAAAAAATGCAAACCCTGCGCCTGTGCGCGCTGCGGGTTGTGCGCAGCGGAGGGTGGGGGGTAGGGTAAAGCAACTAGTTTTGGCGCCAGCAGATCAGGACGACGTGGACAAAATCTCTACTCACTCTCGCTCACACCCGCGGTGGTGCGCGTGGAGTCGCTCGGCATCTGCGCCGATGCGGCGAAGGGCCGGAGATGAGCTCGCGCAGTCGGCATCGAGCGCACCAGGCGGCGACGGGGACACGGCGCGATGGAGGAAGCGGGCGCTTCTGGACGCCACGAGACGCCTCGCGGTGTTCACGGCGCTGTTTCTGCTAGTCGAGTTCGCCAGGCGGTGGCGCGCGAACGGGGCGGTGACGAGGTGGGCGGACGCCGCTTCGAAAGAAAAGCCCGGCTGATGAGACGCATCGCCGGTGCGGCATGTGTTTGGGACGTAGACTTAGTTTAATAGCGAGTTCAGGCATCGTAGGAGTCGCAGACGTCGCAGCAGGCGCCTCGAGCATGAAATCCAATCTGCCAACACCAGCAGGCTTGGTCCGAGTCGGGCGCAACATGCATCACTCATTTCAGATCGCGCGTCAACCTTATGTGGACGACGCGGTCGTGGCTGAGGATCCTGACGGCGGCGGCGCTGTGCGTCACCGCCGTCCACTGCGGGTCCTTCGACGGATCCTCCATCCCCCGCGGCGCGAACCCGTCCGACGCGGCGAGGTACGCGTCGCCGCAACACGGATCTCCGAGAGACGTCTTCGTGTGCGACGGCGACAGGTCCATCGATCGCGACCGCGTGAACGACGACTACTGCGACTGCGACGACGGCACCGACGAACCCGGTGCGTCACCACCCCACACTCACCACCGCACACGTCCTTAAACGTCAATACACGAACCGCTCGACTGACCCACGTCGACTGACCCACCCACCACCACCACCCATGAACAGGCACGTCCGCGTGCGCGAACGGCGAGTTCCACTGCCGCAACCGCGGGCACAAACCGGCGTCGCTGCCATCGTCGCGCGTCAACGACGGCGTGTGCGACTGCTGCGACGGCACCGACGAGCACGACGGCCGTACGAACTGCGCCAACACGTGCGTCCAGGCGGGCGCGGCCAGGCGCGACGCCATCCGTACCAAAGTGCACGCGGCGAAGGGCGGGGTGGATCGCGGGAGAAAGATTCGAGATGCAGCGCCCGCGCTCAGACGCAAATGGATGGACGAGTCCGCGACGCTCGAGAAGGACGTCGCAGCGCAGAGGGCCATCGTGCACGACGCGAACGTGGCCAAGGACGTCGCGGAGCGCGAGGAGAGCGACGCGACCAAGGCGGAGGATCGCCTGAACAAGCGCGAGGCGGCGAAGAATTCGAGTTCTTCGAGCGCCGCCGAGAGTTCACCCGACGGCGGCGCCGAATCGGTCCCACACGCGTCGCCCACGCCCCCGGTGGAACCCGGGACGGAAGACGACCCGGAGTTCCCCGTGGACGACTTCGAGGAGGACCGGATGCCAGATGACTTCGAGGAGGACAGGATCCCGATCGATTCCCCCGAAGCGGCGGAGCTCGCGAACGATCTCGAACAAACAGAGACGGAGGAGGAGCGAGGGCAACGCATCGCTCAACAATGGATCCACGGAGATAGCGAATCGACCGGGAGGAGCGTGGAACCTCCGGCGCCGCCAGACACCTCCACAGACGACGCCTCCACAGACGACGCGAACCTCACGCCGGAGGAGCGGAAGAAGCGCGACATGGACCGGATGATCGCGGAGGCTGCGCGGAACCAGGCAATAGCCGAGGGCGCGGGGGGTATACCCGCCGGGGCGTACGAATCCAACACTGACGCCATCCCGGACCCGGAGCCCGCGACGTCCATGGGCGAGGCGGCGGGGGACTTAGATGCCGATCTCGGGGAGGAGGATGACGAAACGGATGACGAAACGGATGACGAAACGGATGAGTCCGGATCGGGCGGGGGCTTCTTCTCGTCGCTGTTTAGCGGCGGGAAGAAGCCACGCAAGAGGGGCGGCCGGGCTATCCGCGACCGAGCCACGCGCGCCAAGAAACACGCCAACGACAAGCGCGACGCCCACGCGCAGGCGCAACGGACGCTGACGGAGCTGGAGGGGAAGCACGCCGACGTGACCAAGCGCCTATCCACTTTCTTCGGTCCACACATGGAACTCGCGCACATGGTCGGCGAGTGTTACGCGGCGAAAATTGAGACGTACAAGTACGAAGTGTGCCCGTTCGGGGATGCCAAGCAGGACACCACCAAGCTCGGCACCATGAAGCCGCTGGATGTCAAGGAACCGAGGACGATGGTGTTCAGTTCCGGCGAGCGATGTTGGAACGGTCCTTCGCGGAGCATCACGGTGTATTTGCGGTGCGGTGGTGAGACCGTGTTGGCGGAGGTGGAGGAGCCGAGCCGGTGTGAGTACGCGGCGACGCTGTACACCCCGGCGGCGTGCGACGCGGAGGAGGTGGAGGCGTTGGAGCGGGAGCTGGCGGAGATGGAGGAGGAGGCCAGGGCGGCGATGGGCGTACGCGACGAGCTGTAAGAGGTAGATGTTTGTTCATTCCCTAAGATTGATTCTCTTACAGATCCCTTACAAATCGATCGAGCCCTTCCCTGAGTCTTCGCGCCCGCCGGCCGATTTCTGCCGGGTTACACGTTGAAGCCCTCGTCCCTGAGGCACTGCTTGTGCGCCTCGATGAGGTACTTGCACTTCTCCTCGTCGTGCTCGGGGATGCACGCGTCCCGGGCGTTTTTGGTTATCGGACACGCGCAACAGATCTTCTTGGGTTTGGCATCGGCAACCTTGCTCGAGGAGGCGCCCATGTTGGCGGCGGACTACTTCTCGCCTACGTCGCCGTGACCTCGCGAACCTCGTCTCTTACTTACGGAGAGGAGGATGCGTGTGAGGGGACCGCGCCGGGGTGGGCGAGTCTGAGTGTGCGTCGCGTTGTGGCCCGAGGCGGTGATGACGTCGTGTGATATTTTACAAGTACTCTGAGATCGAATCCCACGCGAGCCTCGTGGGATCCGAAAACATCACTCCGCGATGGCGCCGTCCACTCGGGTGCGACGAGTGCGATGGGCGTGGATCGCGGGCGCCGGTTGGCTCGTCGCGATCGTGGCGGTGTTCAGCCCGCGTCGCATGGCGGGGAGTGAGCGGGGGATGGAGAGGGAGTGGGTGCACGTCGCGGACGGGCACGACGCGGCGGTGTACGAAGTGGCCCACCCGCGGCTCGGTGCCGAGATGGCGACGGAACCATGGGACCACTCACTCGGATCCATGGACGCTAAGATCGCGTCCGTGACGGGCGAGGCGAGCGCGAGGCTACTGGCGAAGACACTCGAGACGAACGAGGTCGTGGGACGGCTGCAGGACGCGCTCGTGAGCGACCTCGAAGCCTCATCGAGGGTGCTCGAGGGACGAAACGGGGGAGGATCGCACTTTTCATTACCCACAAATAGAACCCACGCCGCGGGCTAACCGCTAATTAATGTCATCTAAAGTCACTAGCTAGAGCAGCGCGCTCGCGTCCGCCTCGGGATGCATCTCCCGCGCGTCAGCGTCCTCGTCCAAGATGGCCTCGCCACGGCCAAAGTCGGCACCCGTGGGATCGAGACGCCAACCGCCCAGACCCCACAACCGCTCACGAACTTTCGCCGCGACGAGCGTGATGAGCGCCACGACCAAGGACGCCACCGCCGCCGCCGCGATGTCCGCGCGTATACCCACGCGCGCGGCGTCCACGAACGCCTGCAACAGCACCAGCGCGAAGATGCCGAGGAAACCGTTCGCGCCGAAGAGCAAGGCGTGATCGGGGGAACCCGCCACTACTTTAACGACTACTTCAGCCCCGCCCTCGGCGTCGTCGCTGGAAACCTTCGTTCCCTCCCCACGTTCCCTCGGCGCACCCTCGTTCAGAGTGTCCATCGCGAGCGCCGCCTGCGAGTACACCACCACCGCCGCACCCTGCGACGCCGCCAGCGCGAGGCAATAGAACGTCGCCGCGACCCCGACGCCGCCGCTGACGCTCATACCAAACGCGCATACGGACACGAACCCGCTGGTCCCTCCGTATAGCAACGGATTCGCAGCGTGCGTACCCCCGACGGACTCCATGCCGCCCAGCACGGACGCGCACGCCATCATGAACCGCGCCACGAACACCACGTACCCGTTAGCATCGTGGGTCTGATCGATCGCGTCGAAGAGGCTGGTGCCGTACCACTCTAAAAACGCGGGCGGCGCCGACGACAACACCCACCACCCGCTCAGCACGCACATCACCCCACTGCCGTAGCACCTCGAGCTCACTAGCGTCACCGTGTCCCGGATCGCCTTTGTGAAACGCGTGAGCTCGTCGCGAAAGGTCCGTCCAGTGGGCGGTCGCGTGGACGGCGTCCGGGTGTGTAGCGGTGATAGACCCGGACCTTCGTCGAAGGGCGCCGACGGTAGGAAGCAACCGACGACGCACCCGGCGCCGACGGCGACGAACGATACGTAGAACAGGGCTTCGTAACTCACGCCGGAGTCGAACGCGACTTGGCCGAAGAGCGCGGCGAGCATGTACGAACCGAGGTGCGAAGCGCTCAACGCCCCGGTGACGGTCCGGTACCTACGCCCCTCCGAGGAATGAACGTGGATCCCGCGTTCGTTCGTCTCCTCTCCGCCGACGATGGCGTACGCGTAGGCCATCAGGATGGCATCCGCGGATGTCCCCGCGGCGTATACCACCTGCATGAGCTGCATCGCCCCGAGCGAGGTCCCCCACAGCAGTATCATCCGCGTCCACAGCCTGCACGCGGCGCCGCACAGGACGAAGGTCTTGAGTCCCATCCGTTTCGACGCGGGTCCCGCGATGAGGTAGAAGAAGAGGGACGCGTAGATGGACACGGGGAAGATGTCTTTGGCGACGGCATCTCCCGAGAACCCCTTGACGTCCGTGAGATACGGCACTGCGGTGGATGGAGGAGGGGGAAGGGAAGGGAAGGTCAGCGGGTGCGAACGAGGATTGACTCATCTATCGGGTGGGCACTTTGGGCACTCTGGGACGCACCGATGTGTGGCTCCGAGGGTTTCAGGTGTAGCAGGAAGGCGAAGACGCAGACGTGAACGAGCCTCCACGTCTGTATGCCCCCGCCGGATCCGGCGCCGCCTTCGCCTCCCTCCATGATGTCCACGGTGGAGGGGTCCACCGCCCCGGTTTATGAACGAATGAGATTTGATGATGGTCGTCAAAACGAGATTTCTATTTCACATTCCAATGCGTAACTGCTTCATCGTACAACCACTGGAAATCTAATGCCATTTGAGACACACACCAAGTGAAATCCAGTCATAATCTCCAAATCGATGATCGGATCACAGCAGATTCGCGTGAGCCGCCAGGGTTTTTCCTGAGGAACGTTAACGCGCCCCTTCCCGCACAGGAGACCGGCGCGGGTGTATCTAACCGCGCGCGTGTCGTCACCGCGCTCTTTCGGTGGGAAAGAGACCAACACACGAAAGACAAGATGGGCAAGAAGGGAAAGAACGCGCCGGAGGACGCCGGGGACTCGCTCTCCCGCATCGCCATCGTCTCCGCGGACCGGTGCAGGCCGAAGAAGTGCAAGCAGGAGTGCAAGAAGACGTGCCCGGTGGTGAAGGTTGGCAAGATGTGCATCGAGGTGTCGGGTACCTCGAAGGTGGCGTACATCTCCGAGGACCTGTGCATCGGATGCGGCATCTGCGTCAAGAAGTGCCCTTTCGGCGCCATAGAGATCATCAACCTGCCGAAAAACCTCGAGAAGGAGACGACCCACCGCTACGGACCCAACGCGTTCAAGCTGCACAGGCTACCGATGCCGCGCTCGGGCCAGGTCCTCGGCCTCGTCGGCTCCAACGGCACCGGTAAGTCCACCGCGCTCAAGATCCTCTCGGGCAAGATGAAACCCAACCTCGGGCGGTTCGCGGCTCCGCCCGACTGGCAAGAGATCATCCAGTACTTTCGAGGATCCGAGCTCCAAAACTACCTCACGCGGATCCTGGAGGACGACATCAAGGCGCTGATCAAGCCCCAGTACGTCGACCACATACCCAAGGCGGTCAAAGGGCAGGTTTTACAGACTTTGCAGGACAGGGACGACCGCGGCAAGGTTGAAGAATTGATCGAGGAACTGGACCTGGACGCCGTTCTGGAGCGAGACGTCCGGCAGTTATCGGGCGGCGAGCTGCAGCGGTTCGCCATCGCCGTCGTCGCGGTGCAAGACGCGGACATGTACATGTTCGACGAGCCGTCGTCGTACCTCGACGTCAAGCAACGGCTGAAGGCGAGCCGGGTCATCCGCTCCTTGCTCCACATCGAAAAGTACGTCATCGTGGTGGAGCACGACCTCTCCGTGCTGGACTACCTCTCAGACTTCATCTGCTGCCTGTACGGCAAACCAGGCGCGTACGGCGTGGTGACGATGCCATTCGGCGTCAGGGAAGGTATCAACATCTTCCTCGCCGGATTCGTGCCAACGGAGAACCTTCGGTAAGTTTATTTTAACTCTCGTAAGGGCGATTAGACTGACGTCTTGTTTTGTTTACAGCTTCCGCGACGACGCTTTGACGTTTAGAACCCAAGAAATCGCGGACGACGTCCTCGCGGGCGAAACCAAGTTCCTTCGGTTCGGATACCCGTGCATGACCAAGACCCAAGGCGACTTCAAACTCACCGTGGAGGCTGGCGACTTCACCGACACCGAGATTCTCGTGTTGCTCGGCGAGAACGGCACGGGGAAGACGACGTTCATCCGACTCATCGCGGGATTGATCAAGCCGGACGACGAGGAGATGGACGACTTGCCCGAGTTTAACGTGTCGTACAAGCCGCAGAAGATTTCCCCAAAGTTTGAATCGTCCGTCCGCGATTTGCTTCACAAGAAGATTCGGGACGCGTACCTGCACCCGCAGTTCCAGTCCGACGTGCTCAAGCCGATGAACATCGAGCAACTCTTCGACAACGAGGTGAAGAACCTCTCCGGCGGCGAGTTGCAGCGCGTGGCGCTGACGCTGTGCATGGGCGCGCCCGCGGACCTGTACCTGATCGACGAGCCGTCCGCGTACCTCGACTCTGAGCAGAGGATCTGGGCGTCCAAGGTGATCAAGCGGTTCATCATCCACAGCAAAAAGACGGCGTTCATCGTCGAGCACGACTTCATCATGGCCACCTATCTGGCCGACAGGGTGGTGGTGTACAGCGGCGAGCCCGCGGTGGAGGCGACGGCGCACGCGCCGTGCGGTTTGCTGGAGGGCATGAACAAGTTTTTGAAGCACTTGGAGATCACCTTCAGGCGCGATCCCACGAACTACCGACCGAGGATCAACAAGATGGACTCGGTCAAGGACGCGGAGCAAAAGCTGGCTGGGGCTTTTTACTACCTCGACGATTAATCGCCGGGTACGGTAGAGAGAGTCGCCCGTGTACCAGTAGAGGGAGGATGTTTGAGGGGTGTGGCTTTGGGGACGATCGATGATTTGCGCGTAGCTTCCGAGCCTTTGAAATATAACGACGGCGAAGTCGTGGTAAATGATTCACTATTAAAACCGGCGAAAAGTTAGCCCCTTTGCTTTAGCTTGACCCACTCCGGAACTATATCCACGTAGTACTCCCAGTCCGGGCACTCGTTGTCAACGAGGTACTTCAGGCACTCCCACGATTCGTTGTCGGCGGCCTCGGAGCACGCTTCAGTGGAAATCGGGCAGCTGTTCTCGTGCAACCACTTTAGTATTTCCAGATGGCCATACATGGCAGCATATTCGGTCGCTTCTTCGTCCCAGGGGCACCCGTTCTCGTGCATCCACATGAGCATCTTTAGACTGCCATTTAGTACGGCAGTCGCGAACAAGTCCGCGTTCCACCCAGGGCACCCGTGTTCGTGCAACCACTTGACTGATGCAAACTTGCCGGCTTCAACAGCGAACACCATCGTGTACCGGTCCCAGGGGCACCCATGTTCACGTAACCATTTCAGCGTATCCAGTTGATCTCCTCCGGCAGCAGACGCACATGCGTTACTATCCCATGGACAACCGTTTGTTCGCAGATACTCCAGAACATGCACGTGCCCTTCCTGAGCAGCAGCCGCACAAGTTCTCTCATCCCACTCGCAACCTTTCTCCCGGAGATGCTTGACCAGTTCTAGGTGCCCTCCTCTCGCAGCACCGTGCAGGGCATCACGGAAGGTGGCTAGATCTTTGATTTGCTGTTCTATGGAGACTGGTGTTCGATGGAGACGATCAATCGGGAAATCCTCGCGCGGGAGCGTGTAGAACCAATCCAGCACTTCCTTCTGCCCATGATATCCGGCGACTTCTATGTGGCGTAACCTGCGACAGCTGGGCTCACGCTCCCACAGCCACTTCAAGACGTCAAGTCGCCCCATCACGACGGCCTTGTAGACCCTTTGCAAGGCGGCACGGCTATATATATTGGAATCATCGTAGTATCTGCACATTCTCATGAACTCGAGGGCCGGTATCTTGTACACGACGTCCTTGCACTCTTTGTTCACCTGCGCGAGGGCGAAGTGGTCTTTGACGCTGAGCTTGGACAGTATCTCCACCTCGAACACATCCGGCAGCTCCCGTATGAGTGCACCGAGCAGCGAGTTGAAGTCCCCTTCGTTCGATATCTTGATACGTTGGCTCGATCTCGGCTCCATGGCGACGGTGCGGGGCAAAGTGGCGGCGTATCCGAGGGGGTGCCCTCCGTCGTGGCTTTTTCTCGGCTTCTCCGAGAAAACTGATGCGACTACTTCTAACGTCGGTTAATAATCGCTAACTCGGTTCAACACTCAGCTCAGAGCGAACCGTGACCCTTGATACCCTCCGCCAGCATCATGAACAGCTCCTCGTCCCGTATGTGCCCCCGCTCCATCGCGCACTCCAACGCGCTCCGTCCGTTCACATCCGTATCACCCACCCGAGCCCCGCGGCGGATCAACAACTTAGCCACCCCGTCCTGGTCGTTACCAACCGCCACGTGCAGCGCCGTGTCACCGGAGCGCGGATCCCGACGGTTCACATCCGCGCCGTTCTGAAGTAACGCCTCGACCATCGGCTCGTCCCCTCGGAACGCCGCCTGCGCGAGCGGCGCGGGGGTGTTCGAGCTGGAATCAGAACCGTCAGCTTGAACCCCCGAGTTTTCTTCCCTCGAATTCACCTTAGCGCCTCTCGAGATAGCCTCCATCGCGCGAGCCACGTCACGCGACGCGATCGCATCCGCCAACTCCCCGTTCCAATGCTTCTCGTTTTCGTTCACGTCGGGGTCGAAGAAAGCCCTGGCGACGTACTTTGCCTTTATGTACGCAGACTTGACCTCTAACCCGTCGGTCGGCGCCGGTTTAGTCACGAGGCCTGTTTCGTGGCCTCCGGCGCCCTCGAACACCCTGTTGCTCCGCTCGTTCCCCCACCGCGTGAAGAAGCTCACCACGGACGGCTCCCACGCCCGCACGTCCAACACGCACGACCGTACTTTGCTGACGTGCACACCGAGCTGCCTGTGCACGCCCCCGCACTGTATGCATATGACGACGCCGAGGTTGAGCGAAGCCCAGTCGGGATCCGCCATGCCGCAGTCGGCGCATCGATTGTTACCGCGCGCGCCGCGAATCTCCGCCAGTGTCGCGCGCGTGTCGATGGACGACAACACCGTGGACCCACCACCGCCATGGGTCCCACCGATTCCAACCTTCATCGGGTTTGGTGAACTCGGCGTGGACCGATGTAACTGACCGTCTACGTGATCCGGCACGTTGGGTAAGTCATGGATGGAAGCCACTCCGTCTTCGCTCACCTCGCTGATGCTCGCCACACTCCCGACGCTGAAGCTCCTGTGGTGCCTGCCGCCGCCGTGTGCCCTGACGTACGCCGCGGGGTTGCCGTTCTTCGAATTGGGTGACGCGTTCGCCGACCGCGGGTAATCGGCCACAGACTCCGCGATGGCGTGACTGTTGGATAACAAACCCGCTATGGCGGTGGACACAGCCTCCATCCACCGTGCCCGGTCCGCCTGGTTCTCCGCCTGTAAGCAGTACACCTTGTGCGGTGACACGACCCTGAAGCAGAACCGCATGTTTGGCGAATCCTCGAGGTCGGGCTTGATCGTGGCGGTCAGTAACCGGACCGTCTCCTTCGCCGCCCCCGCCGAGCTCACGTCCTTGTCCCGGTAATACGTTAAATGCCCCAACGCGTCCAGCACGAAGAACCGTCTTTTCCAGTCCGCGCGTAAGTTACTCGACCGCTTCAGCAGGTACCCTTGGTGAAGAACCGCGCCGCCGCTGCCGCCGATGCTGGCGTTGCGCCTGTGGTGGCCAAAGCTTCGGTGTTGTTGATGCCTCGTCGGCGATCCTGGTTCTTCCGAGTCGTCGCCTCTCCATCCGTCGCCAGCTGTGTTTATATCCGAGTGTATACCACCAAACCCCGTGTGTATTCCCTCGCCTTCGTGCGCGGCCATGATCGCGGCGAGCCCTCTGGACCGGTCGGACGACAACGAGAGCGCCTCAAAGTCCGACGGCGCGGCGAGTTGCGTATCGGTGGTGAGCGCCTCTCTGTACGCAGCAGCCGCGGTACCCAGGTCAACCGCGTCCAACCCCGCGCGTTCCTCGTCGTCGTCGCATCGCACCTCCACCTCGTCCACGAACGGCGTCAGCTCGGTGTACGCCCGGAGCGCGCGCTCGTGGAACTGCCGGTGCGACCGGACGGATCTCGCGAGCTGTCGCTTGAACACGGTTCTTCGCACGGCGTCTGCGTGTTGCAGTTTGGACATGAGGGCGAAGCGTGCGGTTTCGAACTCGTGCCTGGTGGACGCTAGGTCATCCTCCGCGGCGCGCAGGTGTTCCTCCTTGGCGTCCTTGGTCAGTCCGAGGAACTTGGCACGCGCGCGCTCGTGGTCCGCGTTTGTCTTGTCGAACCTTCTGCGCGCGTCGGTGACTTCGCGCAGGGGTCCATCGGTGATCTGTGCGAAAGCGTCGCACAGCTCGGACTCCACCGACGTCATCAGGTCGGTCCGTGCGTCCGCGCACTCGTTCACCGCGACCAAGAGCCTCTCCAGCACCGACGCCCCCACCGCGTTGCCGAACGGGTCGTCTATGCTGCCGTACAGTGAACGCACGGACTCCTGGAAGTTGACCTCGGAGGCGTAGGCATCTTCCAGCGAGTCCCTGTAGCTTCTGCAGTCGCGCGTCAGTCGCGCGGCGCGGTCGCGGAGGACGTCGGCGTCCTGCTCGAGCTCGCGGAGCTGCGCGCGGAGGAACGGGGTGTCCTCCACGCCTTCGAACAGGCCCCCGACCGGCCGTTCCGACATCGCGAGCGAGCTCACCCCACAGTGCGGTGGTGGATCATCATCGGCAGTGTCAACACCAGCACCTCCCTACAACCTGACACGCGCTGACGAGCCAACGAGCCGACCGCCGACAAATAATCACTTTTCGATTGGACCTCGCCGACGGGACAGTGCCGGAGGCGCGTAGCCTCGGCGTACCCCGTGACCTTGCACACGAACCTTCGCGACTGCCGGCGCACACGCGCACGACACCTCTCTCACGATGGGCCGCGTCGTTCGCGCGCAGACGACGTACAAGGCACAACCCGGCGCCACCGTCGAACACCTCCCCGAGATCCTCAAGGCGTTGCTGGCGGCGGACAACGACGTGCGCGGCAGCGCCGAGGCGACCCTTCGCAACGTCGCGCGCGACGCCAACGTCGTCCCCGCGCTCCTCACGCACGCGCGCGGCGACCCCGACCCGCAGGTCCGCCAGCTCGCCGCCGTCGTCCTGAAGCGACGGGTCCTCGGCCACTGGCCGCGACTCGACCGCGAAACGCAAGAGCACGTCAAGAACATCCTACTCGACGGAGTCGTCAAGGAACCCGTCGGACTCGTACGGCGGTCCATCGCGGACGTCGTGTCCAAGGTGGCCAAAGCAACCGTGCCGATGGGCCAGTGGAACGCCCTGCCGGAGTTCCTGGCGCAGTGCACCCAGTCACCGGAAGAAGCCCACAGGGACGTCGCGTTCGTCATATTCGCATCGCTCACCGAAACAATCGTCCATCAGATGACGCAACACTTCGCCACGCTGGGTGGTTTGTTCCGAAACGGCTTAAACGATACATCACTTAAAGTCAGGGTCGCCGCGTTGAAGGCGGTGCTGTCGCTGGTGACCAACGCATCGGGCGAACCGGACGAGGTTAAGATCGTGAGCGGTTTAGTGCCGCAGATCTTAGCCACGGCCAGAAACGCCATCCAGATGCCCGGCGAAGAGGAAAACGCGGCGCTCGCGTTCGAGGTACTGGACGAGCTCATCGAAACTCTGCCCAAGGCGCTGAGCGGGCACGTCCCGGAGGTTGTGGCGTTCTGCGTGGAGTGCGCCAGTTCGCCGGAGCTGGCGACGGTGACGAGGCGGCGGGCGCTTGACGTGGTTTCGTTTCTCGCCAGGCACAAACCGAAGGCGCTTCTTCGAGCTAAGCTGGTGCAGCCGCTGCTTCGGTCGCTGTGCCCGTTGGTGGGTGAGCCCAAGGAGAGCGACTTGGCGGGCGAGGATGACATCGACGAGGAGCGCGAGGAGGAGCTTCAGGTGCAGACCGTCGCGGCCAGGCTCGTGGACTTGTTAGCCCTGAAGGTGCCCGCCAGGCACGTGCTGCCCGAGGTGCTCAACTTCGCGGCGGCGGCGCTCAACGGAGGTGACTCAGGCGACGCGCAGAGCGACGCCAAGCGCAGGCACGCGGCGGTCGCGGTGCTCGGGATCGTCTGCGAGGGATGCGCCGAGGGCTTACAGCGCAGGTGAGTGTCAGCCTTGCGTTCACCCTTCCAATTACTACCATTGCCCAATCACCACCAATCCGCTGACCAATCATACCCCACTCATACCACAGGGCGCCGGAGATCTTACCGAGGGTCGTGGAAGCGCTGAGGGACCCGGTACCTGACGTCCGGGGCGGCGCCGCGTTCACGCTCGGGCAGATGGCGGAGTACCTGCAGCTGTCGTACGATTTTCCCACGATGCACCGCGACGTCCTACCGCCGCTCTTCGCGGTGTTACCGACAGAGCCCGATAAACGGGTCCAGGAGCGGTACGTTTATTTGTATTTCCGTATGGGCAATTGTACTGACGCCGTGTTTTGTGCACAGGATGATGTACGCGATGGATTCGTGGTTGGAACAACTCGACGACGAGGTTGCCCCTTACGTCGAGCCCCTGCTGCAGATTTCGTACATCGCGCTCGACTCCCCCGACGCCAGGCCGCAGGTGAAGGAGATGCTCCTGTCCGCGTGCGCGTCCGCGGCGGCGGCTGCGGGTCAGGCGATGCACCCGCACCTCCCGAGCCTCCTCCCGCGTCTCGAGCGGTGCCTCGTGGCGACCGACGATAAACACCTTCGACCGCGGGCGCGGGCGTTGGAGGTGCTCGGCATGCTGGTCAGCGCGCGCGGCGGGAAGGACGCGATGGCGCCTCATATCTCCGCCGCCATGGCCGCCGCGGACAGCGGCTTCGAGCTGGATTACGGCGAGCTGAGGGAGTACGGACACGGCATGTACGCTGAAGTCGCCGAGGCGCTTTGTGAATCGTTCGCGCCGTATCTCCCCGCGTGTCTCGACAAGGCGTTAGCCTCGTTGCGTTTGGACGACGGCGTGTTGTACGACTCTGACGAGGAGGAACACGAGCGGGCGGCGCGAGGTGGCGAGGGATCCGACGTGGACGACGAGGATGACGATCTGAGCGATTCCGACGGCGACGGGCGCGGGAATAACAACTACTCAATCTTCAGCGGCGTCGTCGAGGAGAAAGCCGCCGCGTGCAAGGCGATCGCGTCGTACGCGCACCACTGCCCGGACGCGTTCAAGGGACACATCGGGGCATTCCTCGACCCGATGGGTGGCATGGCGGACTACATGCACGAGATGGTCCGGTCGCAGGCGCACCACGCGCTTGCCCGGATGGCGCAATGCGCGTTGAGAGCGGCGCCGCCGCCGTCCGCCGAGGCGTTCCCGGTGGTGGACGCGTGCCTCAACGCGACGCAACGCGCGGCGGCGGAGGATGACGACCGGGACGCGGTGGGTGCCGCGATGGAGAGTGCCGCGGAGGTTGTCAAGTCCGTCGCCGCCGCCGCGGGTGGCGGCATCAAACACATCGCCGACGCGGGTCACCTCAAGGGACTGAGCGACCACTGCCTCGCGATCCTCGAAGGCCGCGCGCCGTGCCAGGAGGGCGACGATACGGAACAGTGGCACGATGATGGACAAAACGGTCAAGGGGGACCCGGTGAAGAGGAAGAGGAGGAGGATGAAGAGGCGGAGCTCGGGCAGATTGTCCTGGAGGGTGTCGCCGAACTACTCCCGGCGCTCGCGGCGGTTGGCGGAGCGGAATTCGCGCCTCATTTCCAACCCCACTTCGCCGCGCTCATGAAACGAACGCACACGAACCGACCGGAGGGCCAACGGTCGGTATCGTACGCCACGATCGTGGAGGTCATCCGGGCGATCGGCCCCGCGGCGAGCGCGGTGATTCCTCTCGCGCTTCCCGGATGTTGCGCTGAATTCACGGCGGAGAGCGCGGGACTTCGACGCAACGCCGCGTATTGCGCCGGCGTCATGGTCGAGGTTGGCGGATCAATCGTATCCGGCGCGCGTCGCGACGTCGCCGCCGCGTTGCTCCCGTTGCTCTCCGCGGAGGAGACGGACCGAGGCGTACGTGATAACGCGGCGGGCGCGGCGGTCCGGGTGCTCTCCGCGGAGAACTTCGCTTCGGCGAGGGATCCATCGATAGCGCCGGCGACGCTAGCCGCGACGTTAGCCGCGCTTCCAATCGCCGAAGATTTCGAGGAGGCGGCTTCCGCGTACGGGGGCCTCGCGGGTATGTTCGTTGACCCGGGGTGTGCGCAGACGCTGGCGCAGTGGGCGCCCGCGACAGCGAGGTTGTTCGTGTACGTCGTCGCCGACGAACGCGACAAGGCGAGCCGGGGCTGGCCGGGGCGGGATGGGTCCTCAAAGTACGTCAAGGCGGAGACGATTGCGCGGATCGTGGCGGCGTTCGACGCGATGTGCGCGGCGGACGCGCAGTGCGCGGCGGTGGCGGAGGAGATGACGATAGGGCAGATGTCGGCGTTCGCTGAGGCTAGGGCTGGGAACATTCCGCAGCCGTGAACGAAGAGTGAAGAGTGAACAGTGAAGAGTCGACCATCGCACTCGTGAAATGCCAAAAAAACCAAATCGATTCTACGCTATAAACTCACCGGCGCTTACCTTTCCCGCCGCCTTTCCCTTTCTTACCACCCTTGCCGCCCTTGCCTCCCTTGAACTTCATACCACCGCCCGCGAGCCGCGAGCCACCGAGCGTGATCTTGGTGTTGAGGTGCGTCGAATCCTTCGCCACGTCCTTCTTCGACAGCGTCAGGACGCCACCCTTGAAGTTCCCGGCACCCCACGCCAAGCCCCTATCCCCCGCCGCCTTCTTCTTCGCCTCCGCCGTGTCCGCCTTGCGCATCCCGTGCTTCTTCTTCTCAAGCCGGCCGCCGGCTTCGAACTGCTCTAAGCGTTTCGCCTCCTCGCGCTTCTCGTTGGCGCGCCACATGCCGACCCCCACGGTTGCCGGAATTCGGATCCCCTTCTCCGCCTTGGCGCCCAACGACGCCAGCCGCTTAGCGTCCAGCGCCTTCCTGTCCCACTTGTTCAGCCCCGCGGCCGCCTCGAGCTGCACCTCGCGTCGCATGTCGTTCAACGACTTGCCCGTCAGGCCCTCCACCACGCCGAGCTCTTCGCCGTCCGCGGAGTAGGCTCCGCTGTATCGTTCTTTTTTGGCGTTTTGGCGTTCGTGTGTCGCGACGGTGTGCACCTTGTCCACCCTGTCGTTCATGAAGAGTTTCCTGGCGCGGGATACGCCGAGGTGGTTGCCGGACGCGGTGCCGACGTTCTTGGACGCGGAGGCGTTGGGCCTGTCCCCGGTGAACGTGACGACCTGCACGCCGCCGTCGTTCGGTGTCGATGCAGGGGCGCTCGCCGCCGCCGCCGCCGACGATGCCACTCGATGCCTGCCGCTGAACGAGGGGAGGCCGTCCTCGGAGTCCGAGTCGTCCTTTCGTCCCCGCTTCTTCCCTTTCTTCTTGGCATCCTCGGCATCCTTCCTGGCGGTCTCTTCCTGTCTGGCGGTCTCCTTCCTCGCAGCCTCCACCGCGCGTCCTCCCTTCGCCTTTTTCTTCTTCCGCGCCGACGCCCCCTTACCCGCGTCGTCGTCCTCGCCGAACATGTCGAGGAACTTGCGCTCCATCATCGCCGCGAGCTTGGCCTCCGCGGCCTTCCTCGCATCGGCCTCGTCGTCGGCTCGAGCCATGGAGACCGAAACCCACACCGGGTGTGACGAGCAGTGTGACGAGAGCAGCGATGCGTGCGTTGCCTTTTCACACAGCAAGTTGCCTTCTTCGCTGGTTTCGTGTTGAATGTTCCGTTGGCAGGGTGGCCACGTCACACTCCCACGCGCGGCAGGCATGAGCAGCAACTACGAGAAGCTGGAGGAGGTCGGCGGGACGCCGGCGCGGTCCGGCGCGTACGATCCGCACCCCGCGCCCCCTTCGTCGCCGCCGCCCGTCGTCGCAGCCGCCTCCCCCGCGGTTGCGGTTGCTCCGGGCCAGCAGCAGATCCCGACCGCAGCTGCCGCGCCACAGGGCGCGGTTCCGACCGCGTTCGCGATGCCGGCCGGCGCGCATGGAGTCCCCGTGCACGCGCAGCTGCACGCGGCATCCGCCGGGATGTACCCCGTGGTCATGCCGGATCTGCCCGACGCCGTCGAGGTGCGAACCCGGCCCCCTCGTTCGATCACCGACGCGCGCTGACATTCGTTCGAGACGATATCCTCCGCCTATTTTTCCCGCGGCTCGCCGCCGAACGACGCGTCCATCTCCTGACGCGTCCATCCCCCTGACGTCCATCTCCCACACCCATCTCTCATCACAGGCGTGGAACGGACTACAGGGTTTGATGCAGTGGTACCTGTCCTTCTCCATCGTCCTCATCTTCATCTCGTTCTTCATCTTCGGCCTCCTCTTCTTCATCTTCCTCCCATCCGGTCTCATGGGTACGATCGCCGCGTCCATGCACCTCAACGAGCGGTGCCGGGGACGCGGTAGCGTGATCGGCGCGGTGGGCACCATCCGCGTCCTCTCCGCGGTGGCCGCCACGCTTGACATGATCTTCGCGGGCATCTTTTTCCTGGTGACGCTCGCGGCGGGGGGCAAGGCGGTTGGATTCTTCGTAGCGCTCACGATGATCTACGGCGGCCACGGGCTAATCTCCATACACGTGTTCAACCAGAGCAGCCGCGTGGCGGACGCGGTGAACCCGGTGACGCGCGGCGTCGTCGTGCTGTAAACGTAAGGGAGGACTACCCACTCTAGTAAGACATAGCCGCGGACGATACGATTCTTCGAACGCATAACTGTATTAAAGAATGAAACCTTCGAAGGTTAATAAAAGAATGTGATGGTCCTTCGCGTGGGTTTGAACGGGCGCGCTGCCTTGTGTTCAACCCCGGTGGTGGTGATGATTGATGATATATCGTCGTGGGTGTCGTCGAGCGTGGTATGGGCAATTAGACGCCACCCGCGGCTTTTCAGGCGCCCTGTCCGGCCTTGTCGTCCGCCGCGGTGTAGTTGGCGCTGTCGCGCCGGACCAGCTTACCGCTCGGCTGCTCGCTGTAGTCCACCACGACGTCACCCTGCGCCACCTCCACCATGGACCTCGAGCGCTTCAGCGTGTCGTTCTTCTCGTGGTCGGATACGACGTCCGCGGGGGGCGTCCATCCCTCCCGCACCGCCTTGGTCAACGCCGGCACGAAATCTTTCTTTCTCGAAACCAAACCCGGCATCTGCAGCACGCTGCCGTCATCCTCCAACGCACCGCCGTACGCCTCGACCGCGAGGGACCCTTCCACCCTACCGCACACGAGCAGCGTCGAGTCCAGGTTGACGATGTCCACCACCGCGAGGAAGCACGCGTCGATGGGCGCATCCGACGGAGCGTTGGCTTTCACGGCTCGCATCTCCGGCAAGATCTCCGCGGTGCGTGCGAGGGATGCGGCGGCGTCCGTGGTCTCCACGACGGAGTACGCCACGGTGTACGTCTTACCTGCCGCGTCGTTGGTGAACTTGAACTGTTTCATGTCGCCGTTGACGAGCGCGTACGGCGTCATCAAGGAGAGCGCGTGGGATTTGGCGCGGAATTGCTTAGCCGCCAGCTCGTTGACGTCTTTCACTCCGACGTACTGCACGAGCATGGAGACGATGCGTTCGTCCCACGCGGTGGTGGTCGGCGACCGGAGGTTGAGTGTGTCGGAGAGGATGGCGGAGAGGAGGAGTCCGGCGATGTTCTTGGGGAGGAACACGCCCATGGTGGCGTAGTTGTGCGCGATGATGGATGACATGCAGCCCCACGGGCGAATGTCGACGAAGATGGGTTTCTCCGTGACGATGGTGTTGGACTGGAGCGCGTGGTGGTCGATGACGCCGACGATGTTGCCCATCGGGATCGCCTTGTTCAGCTGCGACTGCTGCTGGAAGTCGACGAGGCACACCGAGCGATCTGGAGCCTCCTTGAGTAGATCCTCCACCGGCGGGGGCAGGGTGAGGCCCCAGTGCTCGAGCGCGAACTCCGTCTCGGTGTTGATCTCGCTCGCGCGCGCGGGAACGCCGCCGTACAGGTTCGCCGCGCCGATCGCGCCCGCGATGGAGTCCAGGTCCGTCACGATGTGCCCGCAGAAGATCGCATCTTTGAGCTCTGGGAAGAACGTGGTGGTCTGGCCAGTCTTTTTGGGGAGGTGCGTGAGGAGATCCTTGCCCTCGTCCCAGTGCTCGTCGACGGCGTGCTCGAGCGGAGTATCGTCGCGCTCGCCGTACGTCTCGGTGTGCAGGTGTTTCATGGCGGGAATGATACCAGAGAGACGCGCGCGGGTGCGCCAGGAATATAGGTTGCCGACGTGTAGAACGAATCGAATAAAAAGTGCGGCTCCGAAAGGACGCGGGCCGTCCGAGAGATCCTCATCCACCCTCCGGATTGAATTGTATGACTCCAGTTAGAAAATTGTTGAAGAACTGGGTTTTCAACGCTAAATAGTCCAAATATCGTACACGTAGACCAGTAAAGGGTGCCGTTCAAATTACGCTAATTGCTGCGCTGGGGAAAGATTCTTTCGGGAAAAAAATAGAGGTGAGTCGGACGGAGGCATTCGTTGGGCGCAACCATGTTGGCGGCAGGGACGATGATGTCGAATCGCGTGCACGATGGGGCTGACGCGAAGCCAAAGGTGGGTTTGGGTAAGAAAGGGATGACGACGAACGATCGCGCCGCCCGGGAGATCCTCCTGCGCATGTTCTCCCTCGAGCACAAGGCTGGGCTCCAGGGCTGGTGGTTGAAAATTCTTTTGCTAAACGACCAGCACACCCGGGTCACGCGGCTGGCCTACACGGTGGAGCTTTACGCCGTGTTGGCGGGTCTCGTGCTGTTCTTCGTGGCGGACTTCGTCGATGTCGATCCCGACGGCGCTCTCGGGAAGATAAGCTCGATACTCGCCATCGTCAGCGCGATGAACTTCTTGTGTGTCATTTTTATTTGTCTCGCTTTGGGCCACGCACTAGTGACCACTATTAGTCCGGCCGGTATCGTGCTCCTCCTTCAACCGATTGGGCAAACATTCGTACAGATTGTGTTTGGGGGGTTCTTTGCGTTCTTTGCGTTCGTGTTCAAGATGGCGGACCAGACCGAAGGGGTAATTCTGTACGTGGGCGCATTGGTCACCCCCTATGTATTTTTTGTGGCTGGTACCTGCGTGACATCGCCTAATCCCCTAGAGAACCAGCACCAGTGGCTCTGGTATAGAGCAAATTTCGAATTCCTTTCTATGGTTGCGTACGCGCGGTTCGGGCCGGAGAAGCCGAGGGCGGAGGAGATGCTCGAGGAATACCTGGACGAAATGCCCGAAGACATCAGGGCGCTCATGCGCGGCGACCCGGGTGCCGCGTGAGTCAACACGAGATTGATAGGATTGATAGACTTTAGAGACACTCGCTCTGGTAACATCGCATCGTTCACCGATACAATCACTATCAGTTCACCTTTGGCTTGGACCGCCTCGGCGCGAGCACCCTCACCGCCGCCGCGACGCCGATGAGAAGAACCAACATCACCCAGTGCACCGCCGGCACCGACCTCCTCCGCGTACACGTCAACGGCGTCAACGCGCTCGCCGTGGCGTTCGCCAGCCTTAAGAAATCATCCGCGCGGCGCTCCAACTCCACGCCCAGCCGCGCCGCCTCCGCAAAGTCCAGCGACCCGACCGCATCCGCCACAGCCTTCCACGATTCCGCAACCGCGGCGTGCGTGTGTACCAACGCCGACGGATGCGCGGGCGCGTCCCACCGGCGGATACTCTCCCACCCTTCCGCGCACGGCGACGCGCGGTTCAACGCGCGGACCCCCGCGTTGACAGCCGCCGCGGAGGCGTCCACGGCCGTTAGCGCGTACGACCTGTGCACCCAGTCCTTGTGCGACGTCGCCAGTCGACTTCCCCGCGCCGTCGCGGAAAACGGGTTATTCCCGACGCTCCACAGCCACCGCGGCTCCGCGGTTCCCCTCGCGTGGTTATACCCGACGTGCGAAGGGAGCGCGCCGCCGATGTGCTCGGCGACGGCGGCGACCGCGGCGTCGAGCGGGTCACGCAGGTTCCAACGCGCGTCGCCCCCGTCGCAGCCGAACGGCGAATCCCAAGCCCGCGGCGCGGATTGCGCGACGAGAACCATGTCGGGGAGAGACACCGCGACGTGTGTACCGTCGATGAGCAACGGCGTCGGGTGCTCCGGGTCGTCGGCGCTCACATCAGCCTCGAGAACAAAGACGGGGACTTCGAGCGTGAGTGATCGAGTCCCCGCGTCGTGTTCGTGCGACCCGCGGGTGTTACGTCGTTTGCGATCCACCGCGTTCAACTGCGCCGCGACCTCGGCGCTGTCCAGCCAGTGCACCCTGCGTTTAGCAACCTTCCCATCCGCGGTGTCCAGCGCGGGTGACGTTCCGGACCTCGTCGCGGCGAGGAACGCGGCGGCGAGCGCGGGATCGTCCGCCACGGACAGCCGCTGCGTCGTCACCGTGAGCTTCTGTTCGGGGAGCATCAAGCCGTTGAGCTCGGCGGTGAAGCCGTCCACGTCGAAACCGCTCCCGCCAAGCCCGGGCCCGTGAAGCGCACCCCTACTCGAGCCGCCCCACGTCCCGGACGCGCCGCTCGACCCCGGCGACGCGGAGAGCATGTACACCAACACCGACACCCGCTGGTGGTACCGACGATACCCGGAAGCCGACACCGGAGCAACCGCGTGTGAGTACCAGTCGGAAACCACCGACCCGAGCTCGGAGACGAAGAGGTCGTGCGCGAGGGACGCGTTCGTGGCGGCGTCGTCGTCGCCAAAGATCGAAAAGTCCGTCACCACCGGCTCGATGCCACCCTCCGCCAAATCCTTCAACGCCGTCTCCAGCTCTTTCGTCCGCCGTTTCAAGTCCTCGCACAGCCGGACACCAGTTCCCGCGCCCCGGTCCTTACAGTGCTTCGTGGCGAACATGGAGTAGACGTCCATCTCCGCCCGCAACGTGGCACCCGCGTCCTTCGGGTCCACGTCGCGGGTTACGTGCTCGCGTCGCATCGTCTCGAGCTCGGTGTGCAGCGCCACCTCGTCGCCGGCGATGGCGCCGAAGAGAGCCTCCAATATCTGAACGTCGAGACCGCCGAACCGCAAATCGACGTCGGGCAAATCCCGCACGTTACGTAAACCCTCACCCCCGACCAACGGACCCCACGCGAACGGACCGGCGCTCAAATCAACGAAAGACGCCCGTCCGTGGCCCACGTACAGGTCCACGAGGCATTCCGGCGCGTGGTACGCGCTCGCCGGTTTTTTTGTATTTTTGGCGATAACGTCCCGCTCCCGTTCAGTCATCCCGGACAGGTCGACGTCCCCCGCGGCGCCGTCCAGTGCCGCGGTGAGCCGTCGTGCCGCGCCCGCGTCGTCCCCGGTCAGCACACGCACGGCGTGCGCGAACAAAAGAGCGCCGTCGCGTTCGTGAGCCTTGGCGTCGCGAAACAACCCCTGTACACAAAACACGACATCAGCACACTAATTGTCCATACGGAAACTAAAAGAAACGTACCTTCTCTTCGGCGTCGAGTCCCTTACCCGCCTTTCTCGCCCACGCGTCGCCCGCTTTGCGCCTGTCGTCGTTTCCAAACTTCCGCCTCCCCACGGACCGAAAGTACTCGGTGTACGTCGACCGAGGTGGAGCCGTTGGCGCCGGCGCACGCGCGCGAACGCCGCCGCGTCGCTTCGCCTCTCGTAACAGCTCCGTTCTTTTCCCTCGGAGAAATTCAACCTCGTCGTCGCTGAACCCTTCGCGGTACCCGTACTTGGCACCCATGTTCGCCCTGCGCGGGTTCATCACCACGAGCGTGTACGAGTCCAGTAGGTCCAGGTCCGCCACTAATGAATCGATCAGGTCGGAGAAGGCTCTGGCGTCGACGTGGTACGCCGTCGCGGAGTCGCGGGCGTGTCGGAACTGAGACTCGTCGAGCCCGGGCAGCGTGGGTCGCATCGGCCTGGCGTGTATCCGTTGGGCTCGTTCCAGTGTCTCGAGCACCTTGGAGCCGACGTCCACGATGTGGCACGTGAAGTTGAACCGTGCGACGCTGTGTGTCGGGGCGTCGTGTAGGTGGTCGTCATGAACGGGTTCCGCGTGGAGCTCGTGAGGACGACGTTTAGCATTGTCATCATCATCATCAGATCTGGACGATCCTCCGACTCGCGAGTCTACAGACGTGGGTAGCCTGGCGTGGTGCCGCACGTGGTCCGCGTGCTCCAGCCACGCCACCAAATCTGTGTGATCGAGCCGCAGCCCCATGTGCCCGTCGCCGTCGAACCCCACCAGGATGAGGTTCACCGGCACCGGCACGTGCACCGCTCGGACCGATTGGATCCCGAGGTAAGATGCGAGCGACTCGGCGCTGAGGTACCGTCGTCGTTCCTGGTCCTCGGTGAGCGCCTTCTGCCGCGCGCGTGACCGGGCGGCGGCGCGGAGGAACGCGTCCACGCCGTCGTCGTCCCACACCACGTCCGACGCGTCGAAGCCGCCGTCGAGGAAGGCGGGTCCGGATCGGCCCAACCGAGGGCCCGATCGACCGGACGCCCTGTGCGCCGCGTCAACCTCCGCGCGCACAGCTGTGGGTGCCGTGGACACGAACAACGCGAGCGCCGCGAGGGAGGAGACCAACGCGAACGACGAGGATAGGAGGCGCGCACACGGCGTCCTCCCGGGCGCCGAGGCGCGGGCATCCGAGGCGCGAACGCCCATCCTCCGCGTTCGATTTGTGATGGCATCGGTCGACGACGCCCGGCGTTTCCTCATCACTGTGTCGAAATTCGCCGCCGCCGACAGTTGTCACCGCACTGGCGAAGCACCCCCGACTGGTGAACCGCACACGCGTCGTCCACAGCCAGCCATGGGGCGCAACACCGAGGGCGAGAAGGTGGTGGAGGCGGGCGCCAGGTCCGTGGCGTACAAGCCCCTGCCCCCGCCCACCACCACCGACGGCGTCACCCAGATTCTCTTTTACCAGTACGTCGAGCCGGTGTGGTCGGCGCGGCGACAGAAGCAGGCCATCGCCGAATTCCACCGTCTGGCGCGCGAGAACGACTGCACCGGGCGCGGCCGCATCGCCCTCGAGGGCGTCAACTGCACCCTCACCGCGCCCGCGCACGGAGCCCGCCGGTTCTGCCAGGGCTTGAGGGACTGGGATCCCGACCTGTTCAACGACACCGACTTCAAGCTCACCGACGGCGTCCCGGCGGAGACCAAATTCAAGGCGCTCACGCTCAAGAACACCCAGGAGCTCGTCGCGTACGGCCTCGGCGGCGAACGCGCCCCACTACTCAAGCAAAACACCGCCAAGCACCTCGAAGCGGATGAGTACCACGAGATGCTAGGAGATAAAGACACAGTCGTCATCGACGTTCGCAACTATTACGAGACGTGCATCGGACGGATCGAACCTCCAAAGGGGGGCGCGCAGTTCCTCGATCCACAGATGCGAAACTCCCGCGAGTTCCCAAAGTGGCTCAACGCACCGGAGACGAAAGAGAAGCTCAAGGGGAAGAAGGTGATGATGTACTGCACCGGCGGTATTCGATGCGAAAGGGCAACCGCGTTGCTGTCGCAGATGGAACGTGCCGAGGATGACCTGCAGACGAACGGTATCTACCACGTCCGCGGAGGTATCGATCGGTACCTCAAGACATTTCCCGAGGGTGGGTACTGGAAAGGACGGAACTACCTGTTTGACCTGCGCGGTGAGCAGAAACCGGTGCGTTTTTTTATTTCACGTATGGGCAATTAGTATGACATCGTGTTTTTTTACAGGAGGATAAACCAGACGCGAAGGTTGACGAGGAGACCCGGTCGCACAAGGATTCGTACTGCTGTATCTGTAAACAACACTGCTCGCTGTACAAAGGTAAACACGCGTGCAGTAACAAGGACTGCAAGGTGCCCGTGCTCGTGTGCGACCGGTGTCGCAAGAAGGCGGAGACGGAGCTCAAGGGCAGTTTACTCTGCCAGCTGTGCGAACGCGGCCACGACCTGCGGGCGCTCCCTCTCCCGGACCTCGTGGGACAGAAGCGGAAGCTGTCCCTCGCGCAGGGCTCCGACGTCAACGGCGGCGGCAAACGCGCGGCCAAGAAGGAGATGGAACACGCGAGGTGGGTGCACGTGGGCAAGCTCCCGCTGACCGTCACGGCGGAGCGGGTGAGGGCGGCGCTCGCGGGGGTGACCCCGGTACTGGGTACGGAGGGCGCGCCGACGACGGTATCCCCGGCGAACGGCGGATCGAGGGTTGAATGGATCGCCGACAAGGACACCGGGTTCTTCTACGGCTCCGCGTACGTCGAGTTTCCCACGCTGGAAGACGCGGAGCGGGTGGTGGAGCGGTGCAGGGACGTTCCGCCGAGGGTCGGCGGACGGCTGAGCCGCGTCAACTTCGCACCCGCGCGCGCCAAGGACGAGGCACGAGCGGGGCACCGCGCGGAGCGACCCCCGGTTCCAATCGCCCCGGGCCGATGATAGGAATACTTGTAAGAGTCTTAACACCTACGTGTACACCGACGACGCTAATATATTACTCGAGCTCAGCGCGGAACTCTTCAAACTATCTAACAAACTAAAGCCTTCAACGACGACTGAATAGCCACAGGCGCGCGTCGTGCAGCGTCGCCCACGTCGGCCGCGTGTACACGTACAGTCGAACCACCGCCTCCTCCTTCCAGTTACACGCCTTGACGTCCACGTACGTCGCCTCGGGGGGTAACTCTTTCTCGATCCACCGCGTCACCGGGCCCGGCGCCGGACCCCACAGAGTAAAACTCCGACCCGGCGCGTCTACGCGCGCATCGCCCACACCCCCACCGTTCACGACGTCGTCGATGAGCACGGCCCTCGCCGGGTTGGCGCTGGCGAAGAGATGCGCCGCGGACGCCGCCAGCGTCACGTCGCATCGCAGCGGCGCGACCAGTTTTTTCATCTCGAGCGCCATCGCGTGCGTGTACCCGAGCAGCGGCGTGCCCGTGTGCGTCCATCCCAGGCTCAGCGTCGCGTGTGGGCACGTGGACACGCACGCGGACACGAAGGATGGGCCGTCGATGGGTTCGCGTCCCCCCGGCCCGCGAACCACGTCCGCGTTCAGCCACAGCGGCACGTCCTCGAACTCGCCCGCGTTCACGGAATATGATGATTGTGACTCCTGACAAAAGCCGCGAGCGCGCAGGGTATCCAGGCACGGCGCGACGCACTCCGCCTGCTTGAAGTCCAGCTTGAGACCAACTTTGCGGCCGTCGCGAAGGGACGCGATGACCGTTCGCGCGAATTCATCGAACGTCAGGTCGGAGTCCTTCGCCGGCGGGTGACACATGATGGGCTGAAGCACGAACCGGGAAGACTTTCGCCTTGATGGCCCGAGGTCTTTCGAGCGCATGAGAATATCCGCCTCTAGCATGTGAACGGTGGGGTCATTGAGCGCGGCGGAGAGCTCCGCGCGGCTGTTCACGGCGTGCGCCCATCCCACCCCGGACGCGTCGACCCCGAAGTACCGCCGCATCGATGTGAGTCGTCCACGTCGACGGTACTTACTGTATTAGATTCGTGTCAGTTCTCGAGAAACTTGTCGTCAAAAGTTGCAGGCCCCAGGTCAACAAGTCGGTCGAGGCACACTCGACCGCGCTCGTCTCGTCGGCGGGTTGCGGATCCCTGGGGTCGGGATTCGCGGTTCGCCATGACACGCGAACATCGAGTCATCGGGTTCGAGGGCGGGGGCGGACCCGGGGAGTGTTCCTACGCCGTGCAGGTGAGCCCCCGTCATCGTACCTGAATGCCCCATCTCGAGGGCCCTGCAGCCGCTTTTTCCAACTGTATCTTCCCCACGCCGATGGGACCGAGACACCCACGCCTGACCCTCACGCCCGCACCGATCTTGTTCGCAGATGGCGCCACTGAAGCACGAGGACAGGTTCCTGGCGGAGCACAACGTCGACGCCGCGTTGGCGCGCTCGCGATACGGCGCCAGGCTCAACGCCGCCCCAAAGCCTGGGGGATCGCCGCGCGCCCACGCATCTAAACCAACAATAACGACCGACGCGCATGATCGTCACGATGACCCCGACGAGACCGGGGACCTCGCGGGATGCTTCGGGGTGTTCGACGGCCACGTCAACGCATCCGCGTCGTCCTACGTGGAGCGACACATACTCCGCGCGCTGCTGGACCAAGGCGCGGACAGCCGAGGCGCGGTGTTAGAGATGTGCTGCACCGAAGCCTTCCGATACCTCGAAACATCGTACAAAAAGCTAGGCGCGGCGAGGCCGCAGTCGTCGGAGGAGGGGATGTTCCCGTCGCTCTCGGCGCCCGCCAACCCACGCCGCGCGTCGTCGTGCATGCCGTGGTGCGGCTTGCCAAAGAGGGGGGGCGTGGATGGAGAGAACGGCGCCGCTATCGAGGGCGGAACCACCGCGTGCGTGGCTGTGTTACAGATGCTGCCGTGGGGATCGGATCCGAGGGTCGACGTCGTGGTGGCCAACGCGGGTGACTCCGGCGCCCTCCTCGTGTTCGAGGGTGCCGAGGAGGGTGCCGACCAAAACGACGATGCCGACGAGGCGATGGTCCCGCTGCCCGAAGCCGACGGGACGACGCGATCGAAGCCGCCGCCTATGACCAAATGGCTGACCCGGTGCCATTCCCCCGAGGACCCGCTCGAGGCCAAGCGGCTCACCGACGCGGGCGCGCGGCTGGGACGGATGCGACGCGACGGCGTGGAGGTTGGGCCGATGCGCTCCTACCCGGGAGGGTACGCGGTGAGCCGGGCCATCGGCGACTTTGACGCGCCGCACGTCGTGTGCACCCCGGAGGTGAAGAGGGTGAGTTTCTTTGAATTCTCGTATAGGCGATTTGATTGACGTCGTGTTTTGTTTGCAGGTTCGAGCGCCCGAGCGCGGGTGCGTGCTGGTGGTGGCGTCCGACGGGGTGTGGAACGTGGTGTCCGAGGACGACTGCGCGCGGATCATCCGCGACGTCTCACCCGACGACGTCAAGTCCGCCGCGGAGAAGATCATGGAGGCGGCGCTGGGAACGAACCGGGGGTTACACGACGACGCCACCGTTGTGGTCGTCCGAGTACCGCCGCCGCGCGAGCTCCTGGCTAAAAAGTTGCGCACCGCGAAGAGGCTCTCGATCGACGAAACCGTGAACGCCATCAATAGCGAACGCGGGTCCGGATCCAATTCGAATAACGGGACGCCGGCGCCGAGGAAATCGTGGACCAGGCAGCTGAGCCCGGGGAGTAATAAGAGCCCGGTGGATAAGGTCA
>Ga0302114_10000181_pt1 | contig 46431 bp, 43 predicted proteins | sample AG5_Surface_MG_FD_203107 | JGI IMG/M metagenome (GOLD analysis project Ga0302114, IMG submission 203107) | Marine microbial communities from Western Arctic Ocean, Canada - AG5_Surface | ecosystem: Environmental > Aquatic > Marine > Oceanic | place: Canada: Western Arctic Ocean | collected... | reverse complement strand
TGGTCTTGGCGAGCCAAATGCCCCCCAAGCCCAGAACCGCAGGATTCACCACGTGGATTAGGTCTGGCTGGAAGGAATCGATGGCTTCGGAGACTGCCGGACGTGGCAAAGCGAGCTTCAGCTCTGGATAGAGCGGCAAGGGCATGGCAGGAACGCCCACCACCTTGGATCCCATGTAATTGCTGGGTGCGCCTTCTGGACAAAACACCACCACTTCGTCTCCTGCATCGACCAGATGCTTCACCGTTTTGGTGAGCCGGGTAACGATGCCGTCAACTTTGGGGAGGAAGGTTTCGGTAAAAAAAGCGATTTTCAAGGGTTCGTCCCGATCAGGAGGCGTTGCCAATGGCTTGGGCCTGTGTCTTGGTCCAGGCCGACGTGCAGAGGATGCGATTGCGGTCGCAGCGATCGGCGTATTTCGTCGCAATCTCTACAACCTCTTTGAGAAGGCCGTCATCAAGGGTGGTGGGTTTGAGCCCCAGCTCGATGAAGCAGCGGTTGTCAACGATCAGATCGTTTTCAACGGCCTCGTTACGGGGGTTCGGAAGATTGTTGACCTGAGCCCCTGTTAGCGCAGCCACCTTCTTGGCCAGTTCGCCCACTTGATGGCTTTCGGTCATTTGGTTGAAGATCTTGACCCGTTCGTCTTTCTCAGGCCGGTTTTCGAGCGCGAGCTGCACGCACCGCACCGAGTCACGGATGTGAATGAAGGCGCGGGTTTGGCCGCCGGTGCCATGCACGGTGAGTGGATACCCGATTGCTGCTTGCATCAGGAAGCGGTTCAGAACCGTTCCGTAGTCACCGTCGTAATCAAAGCGGTTGGTGAGGCGCGGATCACGATCCGTGGCCTCGGTGTTGGTGCCCCAAACAATGCCTTGGTGAAGATCGGTAATCCTGACCTTGTCGTTCTTGTTGTAGTACAGGAACAGCAACTGATCGAGCGTTTTAGTCATGTGATAAACGCTGCCAGGACTGGCCGGATGAAGAATTTCCTCTTCAAAACGGCTGCCGTCAGGCTGGGGCACTTCCACCTTGAGGTAGCCCTCAGGAATGGTGGCGCCACGGTGGGAGCCGTAGCCATACACACCCATCGTGCCGAGGTGCACCACGTGGATGTCTTGGCCCGATTCCACGATCGCGGCCAGCAGGTTGTGGGTCCCGTTCACATTGTTGTCAACGGTGTAACGCTTGGTGGCGCTGCTCTTCATTGAGTAGGGCGCAGCGCGCTGTTCGGCGAAGTGCACGATTGAGTCGGGTTTCTCTTCGATGATGAGATCGAGAAGCCGTTGGTACTCGTGGGCGATATCCACGTGGATGAACCTCATGGGCTTGCCGCCAATGCTTTCCCACACGTTGAGGCGAACACCGATGCTCGCGATCGGTGTCAACGATTCCACCTCAAGGTCGATGTCGATCTTGCGACGACTGAGGTTGTCCACGATCACCACATCGTGATCTTGGTCGGCCAAATTCACCGCACAAGGCCAGCCGCAGAAGCCGTCACCACCTAAAACGAGAACTTTCACCCCAAACTCCGGCTGAAGCGAGCAAGCCGCTGATTTCTGGCAAGCTACTACAGGCTTTTTAGCTGACGGCTACGGACAGAGCCATTAGGGCGATCACAAGCACTGCGCCGGAGATGATCAGGAGCCGAGAGCCGTTGCTGAGAGAGGCTCCTTCGCTGATCACTTCCATTCGAGGTTCCTTCGCGAAGGCGTTGAGACGACCGCCATCTTCCTGAATGACTTGCATGAATCCAGCTGCAACTGATCGGGACGTTATGGAGTTGATTGCTGTTGCGCCCCTGCTTCTTCATGCTCCTTCACTACCAGAGGTCTGTTGTTCGCCTAGGCGGTGAACTGGTTGGCGCGTGTGTGCTGGTTGCTAGCCGTTGATACGTCCACTGGTGGGAGAGCTTGGAGAGGCGTCTGCCCGGGTTGGCAATCGACCTGCCAGCAATGATTGGCGTCCTGCCTGCACGGCGTTGGCCATCGCTTCTGCCATCAGAGGAGGTTGTCCTGCGAGGGCGATGGCGCTGTTGATAAGAACGGCATCGGCGCCCATCTCCATCGCTTGGGCTGCATCACTTGGCACGCCGATGCCCGCATCCACCACCACCGGCACCCTGGCGTTCTCGATGATCAGGCCAATGTTGGCGGCATTGCGCAAGCCCTGACCCGATCCAATGGGGGATCCCAGCGGCATCACGGTGGCGCAGCCCACGTCTTCTAAGCGCTTGGCCAGCAGGGGATCGGCATTGATGTAGGGCAGCACTGTGAACCCCTCCTTCACCAGTATTTCTGCCGCTTCCAATGTGCCAAAGGGGTCGGGCAGCAAATGACGACTGTCTGGGATCACCTCCAATTTCACAAAGTTGTTGTTGTCTTGACCGGCCAGCTTGGCGAGCTCCCTGCCGAGCCGGGCCACCCGCACGGCCTCTTCCGCGTTGGTGCACCCCGCAGTATTAGGAAGCATCCAGATTCGAGACCAGTCAATCGCTTCCATTAGGCCTGCATGGCCCTCAGCGACCGCCTGAACCCGCCGCACAGCAACTGTGACCATCTCGCAGCCTGAGCGCTGCAGGCTGTGCTGCATGGCCTCCAGGCTTGGGTATTTGCCTGTTCCCGTGATCAGCCTGCTGTGGAAGCTGCGCCCTCCGATTTGGAGTGCATCGTCGTGAGAGTGGGTCGGATCCATAGGGGTCAGCTGCGGTTGGGTTGAAGAACCGGATCGTGATGCGGTCAAGCAGGCCGCAACCGCTCTACCGTGCGTCCATCATCCATTCCATGCATGCCCGTTCCTCCCGTCATCGACATACCGGTTGAGATTCAGGCACCGTTTGCGTCTTCCCAATCGTTTGATAGTTCACAACTTGCGATTCCTCTCGAACTTGAGGGATCGGTTGAGAGTTTTGATCCTGTCGCTCGCGCGGCTGACCTTGCGGCCACCCTGCCTCGCCAGTGGTGCGGAAATTACACCTCGTTTACGTCCAATTCCACCGTGGATGTGGAATTGACCTTGACCCGCTTGAAGCCAATGGGCCAGATGGTGGATTTACGCGGCGAGATGCGGATTGGAACGATTTCTACGCCTGTTCAGGGGAATCTCAATGCCAAGTCTGATCAGCTTGACCTTTTGCCTTTGTCTCCTGAGCTCACCAATGACATGGAAATTGGCGGGAGATTTTTAGGATTACAGGATTTTTCACTGGCTGGATGGGAAGCTCCAAGGCTGACCAACTCTGGCGGGCGTCTTGACTTATCGCGCAGTTGCGCTGTTTCAGAATCCGCGCCCATCCGGGCCCTTTGGTGAAGCTTGATTCGAGGTTTTTTCTTTTGCAGCGGAGCGTTCCAAGCGTTTTAATCGCTTGCGTGCTGTTTTGTTTTTAGGGTCAAGAACGAGTGCTTGGCGATAGAGGGCACAGGCTTCCTCATTTTCTAGTAGGCGTTCTTGGGCAAATGCGAGGTTATTCATTGCCACTGGGTAATCCTCTTTGGCTCGTAATGCCGCTTTGTAGTGGCGTACGGCAGTCGTGAAATCTTTCTCTGCTGCTAGCGCATAGCCCAAGGCATTTTCAATCAGCGCACGCGCCTCATCGGGCTCATTGTTGAGCTTTTTAACGGCCTGTCGCAACGTCACAATGGCCTGTGGGTAAAGGCGCTTGCGTAATTGAACAGACGCCAGCTCATACAAAGCACCTGCGTCTTTGGAGGACGCGACCTTCTCTTGCTCCATCTTGAGCAAGCTTTGTTCGTCGCGACGAACACGTAAAAATTGGCGACCGCCGACAACAGCGACGATCACCAAGAGGCCAATCAGGCCCAAAAGGTAGGTCTGAGGCAGGAAAGCATTCATGTCAGACCCAAGAAACGTCCCGTTGGGGACTGATCATTAACCCTGAGTGGCATTCACGACGTTGGCGAAACTCGCAGGATCGACAACAGCCATTTGAGCCAACATTTTGCGGTTGATCCGCACGTCAGCTTGCTTGAGGCCACCAATCAAACGGCTATAGCTCACGCCATTCATCCGTGATGCAGCATTAATTCGCGCAATCCAAAGACGGCGGAAATCACGCTTGCGACGACGACGGTCGCGGTAGGCATTACAAAGCGCCTTCATGACGCGCTGGTTTGCCGTACGAAAGAGTGTTCCGTTGCCACCGCGGAAGCCACGGGCTAAGCGGAGAATTTTATTGCGGCGTTTACGGGCAACATTGCCTCTCTTGACGCGAGCCATGAATCAGATGTAGAGAAATTGAGAAAAAAATGTCTTGCGTGGCTAATCACCTGGCAAAACTTATGCCTGAGCTCAGGCGTAGGGCATCATCAACGTGACGCGCTCTTCGTCGGTGCGATCCACCACGGCCTTGGTCTTCAAATGACGCTTCTGTTTTGGCGATTTGTGATCAAGAAGGTGATTGTGAAAGGCGCGGCGACGCATGAATTTGCCAGTACCTGTTGCTTTGAACCGCTTGGCGGCTGCTTTGCGGGTCTTGAGCTTGGGCATGGGTCTGGCTGCACGCGGCATAAGTAACAATCATAGAACGTTGCCTTGCTTGAGGCCAAACAATTCAAGCTCCGTCATGCTGAATCCAGTTGCAGCGGACCTGGCTTTGACTCCTCCCTTTAGCTGGCTGAAACGACGGGTCGTGTTGCCTTTGGCGTTGGTGAGTGCGATCGCTTGTAGCTGCCGCGCTCAAGAGTCGAGCCTCGAACCCGCGCCTACTGCCGTTGTGACCCATCGAGCGGTGCCATTGCCGCCAAAGGCCAATGCAGCGCCTTTATGGGTGGCACTGGACGATCACCTTGGCCGCGGCACCACCACACAACGTTCTGCGCCCTTGCTCACCTTGAACAGTGCTGGCCAGCAGTCCTTGCGATTGAGGGATGGAGCAGGAACCGTGGTTGCCGAGGCGAGGTCGCTGCGCCTCAGCTGGCGACTTGCTCCTTTGGCTGCACATGTGGAGATTGCACGCCAGATTGCTGGTCCCTTCGCCAGTTTTGAATCAGCGGAACGGATTGCCAGTCGCTGGCGTGATCAAGGTGTGGTCGCGCGCGTGGCCCATCCCGGCGACTGGGAGGTGTGGGCACCCATTGATGCTGAACCGCTCGATGGGGTCCCGGTGAGTACCTGGTTGCGAACGCTGAAAACGGAGATGAAAATCGTCTTGGAGGGCCCCTTAGGTGGACGCACCCTGCAGGGCCCGCTGATGCTGCAGGCTCCAAGCGGTCTGCTCTGGCAGGGAGGCGTTATGCGCGGCCCGTTTCGTCTTCAGCCGGATGCCTACGGCAGCTGGACGTTGTTGGAACAAGTTCCGATTGAGCGCTATTTAGAGGGGGTGGTTCCCCATGAAATCGGCGCTGGATCTCCTACGGCGGCTCTCGAAGCTCAGGCGGTGTTGGCGCGCACCTGGGCCCTGGCGAATAGCCATCGGTTTGCGATCGACGGCTATCACCTTTGCAGTGATACGCAGTGCCAGGTGTACAGCGATCCCCGACAAGCCAGTGCTGCGGTGCGTCAGGCGATTCGTGCGACGGCCGGACAGGTGTTGGCTTGGAATAGCGAGCCGATTCAAGCTTGGTATCACGCCAGCAACGGTGGGGTGATGGCTGGAGGAGAAGAGGCCTGGGCGATGGAATCGCTCCCTTATGTGCAGGCCCGTGCCGATGGATCAGCGGCATGGATCAAGGGAATGGCGTTGCCGCTGCAGGACGCCTCCTCTGTGCGTGTCTTGCTAGCGCGCGGCGATGGTGCCAATGGCATGAATCACCCTCGTTTTCGTTGGTCGCGCACGTATAGCGCTGCCCAAGTGGTCCAGGCTTTACGTGCTGCTGGCTTGTCTGCTGGTGTCCCCAGTTCCATAAGAGTGCGGAAGAGGGGAGCGAGTGGAAGGGTGCTGGCCCTCGACATCGAGATGACGGCTGACGGGGATGCGGTCATGTTGCGACTGGATGGCATCCGTCGCACTTTGCGTCGCTTGCCCAGCACCTTGTTTGTGATTGAGACACTTGGGCCCGATCGATGGCGATTTAACGGTGGAGGATTTGGTCATGGAGTGGGCCTATCTCAAGCTGGCGCCATCGATCTGGCGGCTCGTGGTTGGAGCTTTGAACGGATTCTCAGTCACTACTATCCGGGCACAACATTGACCACGGTCCAGCCGTCTTCAAGCTCTGAACCTGGGCAGGCCCCTTAAAGTCCGATGAGTTCGAACGGTGACAGGGTGTTGGCCGCAGGGACAGGCGATCGCCGACGCGGTAAGACAGCCTTGTTTTTGGTGGCTTGTGGTTGCGCTGGAGCGGCACCCCATTGGCTTGATCCCTCCAGGAGTCTCATCCCCTCACTCACGCTTGCGCTAGTGCTCGGTGGGTACTCGCTCAGCACAACGTTACGAGGCTCTGACGCGAGCGCCGTTCCCGCGAACAGCACCCCTGCAAATGAATGGGATGGGATCTCAAGCGCTGAGACGTCCCTGGCCGCGGACCCCGCCGTGATCGAGAGCTTTGCCTCTTGGCCCAAGGTTGATGTGGTGGTGGCCGCTAGGGATGAAGAGGCCGTGGTGGCACGTTTGATGGAACGCCTTGGAGCGCTTCGCTATCCAGCTGACCAACTCACCACCTGGATCGTTGATGACGGCAGCGAAGACAAAACACCAGATCTGCTCGATGAACTGAAGCCTCAGTACCCCAACCTGAACGTGATTCGCCGGCAGCGCAATGCAGGAGGAGGCAAGTCTGGTGCGTTGAATGCTGCGTTGGCTCAAAGCAGTGGGGAGTGGATTCTCGTGCTGGATGCCGATGGTCAGATCAGTGAAGACCAGCTGGAACGCTTGATTCCTATCGCCGTGATGGGCGATTGGTCTGGGGTGCAGATGCGCAAAGCAGTGACAAACGCCGATACCAATTTGCTTACGCGTGTCCAGGCGATGGAGATGGCCTTTGATGCGCTGATTCAGCAGGGGCGCCTTTTGGGTGGAGGGGTGTCTGAACTTCGTGGAAACGGGCAGTTGCTGCGTCGTGATGTTTTGGAAGCCTGCGGTGGCTTCAACGAAGACACGGTCACTGACGACTTGGACCTTAGTTTTCGTTTTTTGCTCCAGGGTGCTCGCACAACGCTGGTTTGGAATCCACCGGTCCGAGAAGAGGCGGTGGAGACCATTTCGGCGCTTTGGAAGCAGCGACAACGTTGGGCAGAAGGAGGGTTGCAGCGCTTCTTTGATTACTGGCCGGGGTTGCTCTCCAATCGCCTAACGGTTGGTCAGCGCCGAGACCTGGCTTGTTTTTTCTTGCTTCAGTACGCCCTCCCTGTGCTCTCATTTGCCGACTTGGTGACCAGTGCCTTAACGCGAACATCACCGGTGTACTGGCCCTTATCGATCGTGGCGTTTGGCGTGTCAGGCGTGGCGTATTGGAGAGGGTGCCGCCGCTGCAGTGAAGGCCCTGCCCTACCTCAACCCGATCCATTCTCATTGTTTTTGGGTATTGCGTATCTCAGCCATTGGTTCTTTGTGATTCCTTGGGTCACGCTGCGGATGGCGGTGCTTCCCAAGCGATTGGTTTGGGCAAAAACCAGCCATCGCGGGACTGAGGAGACGGTCAAAGCCTGAGCCTTGATGGTTGAAATGTTTTAGTCATTGTCCAGTTCCACATCCAGGATTTGACCGTTAAAAAAGTCGGCAAAGCGCTTCACTTTTTCATCCATGATCGAAGGCGGATTCACTTCCGCTGGTCGCGGTGGAGTTGGTGAGTTCATCGATGGGGAGCCCGGGCTAGAGGCCTCTGCTGAAACGATGCTGGGCGGTTTCGAGCCTGCTGGTGGTGAGCTTGTTGTTGGCGCTGCCACCGAAGTGATGAGTGGTGCTTGCGCAGCAGTCATCACGACTGGCGATGGAGATGTTGGCTTCGGTTGCGACGACGTCGGTAAAGACGGTGTTGGATCTGTGATGGGGATGGAGGGTGTTGATTGCTGTGCGGGTGCGGCGGGTGGCGTTGAGGCCATCGGGGCTGCACCCCCGTGGTTTTCCAAGATCAGTTGTCGGTTCCCGCCAATGGAACGTTTGATGGCTTGTTCCAGCAAGCTGGCCCGGCTTTGCACCATGCCCATCCAATTTCCAGCCACCTGCACCACAGCGCGATGGGGATCGAGTCGTACCAGTTGCGCCTGCTGGGACAGCAGCATTCGGGTGGAGGGAAGCTCGAGGCTGGCGAGAATCTGTTGCCACAGTTCAGGCAGATTGTTGCTGTCAGGGGCTGGTTCTTGCGCTGCAGGTAGCGACTGTGCAGGGTCTGAGCTGACGACCGGTTGTGGACTCGTGTTGGGAAGGCTGACGGCTGGTGCTGTTGGTGCTTCAACTACTGGAGCTGTACTGGCAAGCTCTGGTGTGCTGATTGCAGGAGGACTGATCGCTGCTGGGGGACTGACTGTTGGAGCGCTGCTGAGTGGCTTGCTGACCGGAGCAGCAGAACTGGGTTTTGCAACGGGGAGCTCGGTGTCAGCAAGGAGGCCCAGCAGCAACACTTCGAGCCACAACCTTGGTTGCACGCTTTGACGCAGCTGCTGTTCGCTGCCCTTGAGTTGTGCCTGCCAGTGCAGAAGTCGCTGACGGCCTAGGCGCTTCGCGAGTGCAGGCAACTGCTCTCGAAATTGTGGTGATACTCCTGTGAGCTCTGGGCGGTCTGGTGCGACAGCCATTAACACCAGGTCGCGCAAAATGCCTGCTAACCCCTGCAGTACAGCACCGGGATCCCGGCCACGATCCAGCAGGCGTCTGCTCGCCTCGAGCAGGGTGAGGGGTTCTCCCTCTGCAAGGGCTTCAGCCAGGTTGAGAAGTTCTTGCTCTGGGACCGCTCCCAACAGGTCCCAAACCGCATCAGCGTTGATCGGTCCTGGCAGGAGGCTGAGCTGATCGAGAAGGCTTTCCGCATCGCGCAACCCTCCTTGGGCGCGCTGGGCCACCACATGCAGCGCCTCTGGTTGGATTGGAATTGACTCCTGTTCGGCAATCCAGGCCAAGTGCGAGTTCAAAGCCTCGAGTGGAATGCGCCTGAAGTCAAAACGCTGGCAGCGGCTCAGAATCGTGGGCAGCACCCGTTGGGGATCGGTCGTGGCTAAGACGAATACCACCTGAGGCGGTGGCTCTTCCAGGGTTTTGAGCAGCGCGTTAAACGCGGCTGTAGAGAGCATGTGGCACTCATCCACCACATACACCTTCCAGCGCGCCTGCACAGGGGCGAATCGAGAGCGTTCGATCAGATCGCGAATGTTGTCGACACCGGTGTTGGAGGCGGCATCGATCTCGATCACATCGAGAGCGGTGCCACGCGCAATCGTGGTGCAGAGCTCACAAGTCCCGCAGGGCTGGGGCGTTGGGCCGTCGTGGCTGAGGCAATTGAGTGAGCGCGCCAGAATCCTGGCGCTGGAGGTTTTGCCGGTTCCGCGTGGGCCGCTGAACAGATAGGCCGGGGCAATGCGTCCGGAGGTGAGGGCATGGCCGAGTGTGACGGCAATCGCCTCCTGACCCACCAGCTGATCAAACCGTTGAGGACGGTATTTGTGATGCAGCGGCTGATAGGCCTGACTCATGCACTAACCGCAAGATATTGAGGCTACTCAGCTTGATCGCTGATGGAACGCCCATGTTGCTCGTTGAGCAAATCGCTGATGCGTTGCTCTAGTTCTTCCACGGCTGCGAGTTCATCGGCGAGGCTTTGGCCCGCTTTGAGCAGTTTTCTGCCCTGTCCTCCATAGCGATCGCTGGCTCCATTGTTAGGGCCGCCGCGGATCCAGCCCTCTGCCTGCTCAAGTGTGCCTTCCAGTTGGTCGAGCAAGCTCTGACGGAGTTTTTTCAGCTGCAAAAGGCCGCGGCGAGCGCGATCTCGGGATTGTTCATTCACCAACCCCCGCTTGAGGAGCAATCGGAGTCCTGTGAGAAGCGCTGCAGGCATCAGCTGGCCTATAGCCAAAGCTCCGAGGCTGGTGGTGTGCAGGAAGCTCTCTACTTGTCCGCTCTGATGCCGGCCGGTTTTGCACCAGTTGGCGAAATGTTCGCAGTTGTTGAACAGCAGGTTGTAGCGCTGTTCGCCGATGCGGCTCATCGCTCGCCGCAGCGTGATCCCTGCTGGAGATGGATGGTCATGTTCCACAACGCTGGTTTCTAAACCGCGTTTGAACTCCTCCACCGGACTGCGCAGAATCTCTCGTCCTTCGAGGTAATGGGCGATGCTGCCATCGCCGAGATCGATGCCGTGATGGAGAAACAGGCCGTGCTGGCGCGGGACTGAAAGATGGTCAGCGGCAGCCATTGAGGGTGACGTTCAAGCCGACTCCTTGTGCTGCTTGGTGTCGGGGAGGGGCAGCACTTTGCCACCGGTGTGTTCTTCGACCATGGCTTTGGTGATCGTGAAGGCTGTCACGGTCTGATCGGAGGGCAGCTCGTACATCAGATCAAGCATCAACTCCTCCACAATTCCGCGAAGGGCTCGAGCGCCGGTTTTGCGACGATGAGCTTCTTTGGCAATCGCCTCAACGGCCTGGGATTCGAAGTCCAGTTGGACGTTGTCCATGCTTAAGAGAGTGCTGAATTGCTTCACCAAGGCGTCGCGTGGCTCGGTGAGGATCGATTCGAGAGCGCTCTCGTCTAATGGCTCGAGCACGGCGCTCACAGGCATGCGCCCAACGAACTCTGGGATGAGACCGTACTTAACCAGGTCATCGGGTTCGAGATGACGGAGCACCTGGGCGGCTTTGATATCGCGGGTGGAGCGGTTGCGACCCCGTCCATCATTTGGCACAAAGCCGATGGCATTACGGCCCATGCGCTTTTGCACCAAGTCGTCCAGGCCGACAAAGGCTCCACCACAAATAAATAGGATTTGGCTCGTATCGATCTGGATGCAGTCCTGATAAGGATGCTTGCGGCCGCCCTGAGGAGGCACGTTGGCCACGGTGCCCTCCAGCATTTTCAGAAGGGCCTGTTGAACGCCTTCCCCAGACACGTCGCGCGTGATCGAGGGGTTTTCGCTTTTTCGCGCAATTTTGTCGATTTCATCGATGTAGATGATCCCCCGCTGGGCCTGCTCCACATCCATATCGGCTTTCTGCAGCAGCCGCAGCAGGATGTTCTCAACGTCTTCTCCGACATAGCCAGCCTCTGTGAGGGTGGTCGCATCGGCAACGGCGAAGGGCACATCGAGCATTTCTGCCAGGGTTTGAGCCAGCAGGGTTTTGCCACAGCCGGTTGGACCAATCAGCAGGATGTTGCTCTTGTGCAGGCGGGTGGCCGTTTGAGCGGCTTCCCCTTGGCCATCGCCCTGCCATGCCAGGCGTTTGTAGTGGTTGTAAACGGCAACAGCCATCACCTTCTTTGCTGCTTCTTGACCGACGACTTGTTCGTCTAGGAAGCCCTTGATTTCGTGAGGCTTGGGGATTGTGGCCAGCGTTGGAGCAGGTTTGCTGGTTTTGCTAGTGCCGCCTGCAGCAGTTTTTTTGGAGGGTTCGCCGCCGTGACGGGGATTGCCTTGAGCATCAATCAGTTCTTCGTCGAGAATCTCGTTGCAGAGATCGATGCACTCATCACAGATGTAAACCCCAGGACCCGCGATCAGTTTGCGCACTTGCTCCTGGGACTTTCCGCAGAAAGAGCACTTCAGATGGGCGTCAAATTTGGCCATCGAGCTCTGGACACATCAAACGGAGGACAGAACCGGTCGGAGTGAGATCGGACTGGATTCGTAGGATCGTTGGGGGAATGGGCTATGTCAGCCCCCCGTAATGATTCCTTCGCCTCCGAGATTGTCCACAACGCGATCGATCAATCCGTATTCAACCGCTTCGGCTGGAGAAAGGAAGTAGTCCCGTTCGGTGTCTTCGGTGATTTTGGCGAGCGGTTGGCCGGTATGCTCCGCCATCAAACCGTTCAGGGTTTCCTTAAGAAATAAAATTTCCTGAGCCATGATTTCGATGTCCACAGCCTGACCTTGGGCACCACCAAGAGGTTGGTGAATCATGATCCGGGCGTTGGGAAGGGCTAAGCGTTTGCCTTTGCAGCCTCCGCTCAGCAGAAAAGCTCCCATTGAGGCAGCGAGGCCATAGCAGATGGTGACGACGTCTGGTGCCACCTGCTGCATGGTGTCGTAGATCGCCAAACCCGAAGTAATCGAGCCCCCCGGTGAATTGATGTACACCTGAATGTCTTTTTCAGGGTCTTCCGCTTCTAGGAAAAGAAGTTGAGCAACCAGAGCATCCGCTACCTGGTCGTTGACGTCGGTGCCAAGAAAAATGATTCTCTCCCGGAGCAGACGGGAATAGATATCAAAGGAGCGTTCACCCCGACCGGACTGCTCTATGACCGTGGGAACCCCTGGAGAGGCAAACGGGGCGTGAGCTGAGACGGGAAGAGCCCCTCGCCAGCGGTTTTCGATTGGGTGGTGGCTGCGGGCGTTGATCACGCGGCGGCGGGCGGGAGGACAGATGAATGCAATCTATGGGCGCCGATCAGGCATCGGTGGCGCTTGGCTTGTCCTTCTCAGGTGGCTTTTCGCTGACGGTGCTGTTTTCTTCCAGCCAGCCGAGCAGTTTTTCTTGAAGGAGATCCTCGATCACCGCTTGACGGAGACGGTTGGGATCGATGTCACGCTCACCGGAGAGTTGGGCTGTGACCTCCTTCACTTTTGCGTCAATCTCTGGGTCTTCAATCTTGAGGCTTTCTGCTTCCGCTAGGGCCGAGAGGGCAAGACTGCGGCGCAGACGCTCCTCCGCTTCCGGCCGAGAGGTTTCCATCAAGTTGCGGACGAGCTCAGGAGTGAACAGAGATTTCACATCCATTCCCTGTTGTGAGAATTGAGCTGCGGTTTGTTCCACCAGGTTGCGCACCTCCTGTTGAACCAAGGTTTCGGGCAGTTCCACCTCAAGTTGCTCGACCAGAGCGGCGAGCAGGGCATCGCGTCGATTGCTGGTGGTACGGCGCTCAGCGTCATCCTTCAAACGCTTTTCAAGATCAGAGCGGAGCTCTGCCAAGGTTTCCTGCTCGCTGGCTTGTTTGGCGAAATCGTCATCCAAATCGGGAAGTTCTCTGGTTTTGAGATCCTTCAGTTCGATTTCGAAGCTGGCCTTGCGTCCGCGCGCATCTTCCTTGGGGTAGTCGTCAGGAAAATTGCAAGCCACGGTTTTGCTGTCACCAACGGCCATGCCCACAACTCCTTCAATGAAGCCGGGGATCATGCGGCCATTCTCGAGGTCCACATCCATCGAATCGGCGCTGCCGCCTTCGATCTCGCTGCCGTCGTCGCTATATGTGCCTTTAAATCCCAATACAGCGATGTCGCCTTCTGCAGCCTTGCGGTCTTCCACCGGAACCACGGTGGCGAGCTGACGACGTGACTGCTCGAGCATGTCATCCACTTTTGCGGCATCGAAGCTGACGCTCTCGGCTTCCGCTTTCAGGCCCTTTGTGGTTTTCAGGGTTGGGGTGGGAGCCACATCGGCTTCAAAGGTGACGGAGAGAGGCTTCCCAGGTTCAAAGGATTCCAGCAAGGCTTCGTAACCGCCATCCACCTCGGGTTGGCCTAAGGCTTCAATCGTTTCCTGCTTAATGGTGTCCCGCCAGATGCCGTCCACGAGGTTCTCGAGTGCTGTGGCGCGAATGCGTAGTCCGCCAAGTTGTTGCACGAGAACGGAGCGAGGCACCTTCCCTTTGCGGAATCCGGGCAGATTCACGCTACGACTCAGCTGTGAGATCGCCGCTTCGTAACTGGCCTGGCTGCGTTCGGCTGGAATCGCTACTTCAACGGCCAGACGGCTGCCGGGGCGGGCTGTGGAGGTGACCTTCAGGCTGGCGGCACTCATCGGCGGCGTTCAAGAGCAGACCCATCATCTTAATTAAGTGCCAGTCCTTTGCCATCCGCGTAAGCTGGTCGGAACGCTTTAGCAATTCCCTGCGGCGTTACAACGCCAGGGATCGATGCAGTCAGTGGCACTTAGCCACGGCATACACCAGATTTTTGTTCCAGTTTTATTCGTTTGATTTCCGCTGCGCCATTACCCAACCGACCACTCACCGTTGCGGTGCTGGGTGCCAGTGGTGCCGTGGGTCAAGAGCTTCTTCAGCTTCTTGCGGAACGAAATTTCCCAGTCGCTGAACTGCGCCTTTTGGCGTCCACTCGCTCTGCTGGAAGTTGCTCCTCATGGAAGGGGCAGGAGCTCATGGTTCAAGAGACCACAGCCAAAGCATTCGAGGGCGTTGATTTGGTGCTCGCCTCTGCAGGTGGCTCGGTTTCCAAGGCCTGGCGTGAGGCGATCGTGGCTTCGGGAGCCGTGATGGTGGATAACTCCAGCGCATTCCGCATGGAAGACGGTGTGCCCCTTGTGGTTCCCGAGGTGAATCCAAGTGCAGCGCAGCAGCACCAAGGCGTGATCGCGAATCCAAACTGCACCACAATCCTGCTGAGTTTGGCGTTAGCGCCGCTGGCGTCGCGCCGACCTTTGCGTCGCGTGGTGGTGAGCACCTATCAATCGGCCAGTGGTGCCGGTGCCCGCGCCATGGACGAACTTCGTGATCTTTCCCGGGTGGTGCTTGATGGAGGCACCCCCACGAGTGAGGTTTTGCCCCATTCGCTTGCGTTCAATCTTTTTTTGCATGATTCACCGCTTCAGCCGAATGGATATTGCGAAGAGGAGCTGAAGATGGTGAATGAAACCCGCAAAATCATGGGCATCCCCGACTTGCGCTTTACAGCAACGTGCGTGCGGGTTCCTGTGTTGCGCGCTCATTCAGAAGCGGTCAATGTGGAATTCCATGAGCCTTTCACTGTGGAGGAGGCTCGTTCACTCCTAGCGGCTGCTCCTGGTGTTGAGCTACTCGATGATTGCGCTCACAACCGTTTCCCCATGCCAACCGATGTAACCGGTCGAGATCCGGTGATGGTGGGGCGGATTCGTCAGGACATCAGTGAGCCGAATGCTCTTGAATTTTGGCTATGTGGTGATCAGATTCGGAAAGGTGCCGCTCTTAATGCCATCCAAATCGCCGAACTTCTTCTTCCTTCTATTTGACCTGTATGAGTATTGCTGCTGAACTTTCTCCGACTCCGTTTGGCCGACTGTTGACGGCCATGGTGACTCCCTTCGATGCTGAGGGCCGCGTGGATTTGGCCTTGGCAGGTCGTTTGGCCCGTCATCTTGTTGAGGAAGGTTCAGAGGGGCTTGTTGTTTGTGGCACTACGGGTGAATCGCCAACCCTGAGCTGGCAGGAGCAAGTCAAGATGCTGGAGGCTGTCCGTCAAGCTGTTGGACCTGGCGTGAAGGTGCTTGCAGGCACGGGCAGTAACAGCACAAGTGAAGCGGTGAAGGCCACGCGAGAAGCGGCGGCGGCTGGCGCTGATGGTGCCCTGCTTGTTGTGCCTTATTACAACAAGCCTCCGCAAGAGGGCTTGGAAGCGCATTTTCGAGCGATTGCCACGGCGGCTCCGGAGCTACCGCTGATGCTTTACAACGTGCCTGGACGCACTGGTACGAGCATGGCTCCGGCCACGGCAGCTCAACTCATGGATTGCGCCAATGTGGTGAGCTTCAAGGCGGCCAGCGGTTCGATTGAAGAGGTCACCGATCTGCGCTTGGCCTGTGGACCTCGCCTCGCCGTCTACAGCGGTGATGACGGATTGCTCTTGCCGATGTTGTCCGCTGGTGCAGTCGGTGTAGTGAGTGTGGCCAGTCATGTTGTTGGCAGGCGTTTGCGCCACATGATTGATGCCTTCCTCAGCGGTGAAAACGCTGTTGCCCTTGGTCAGCATGAGCAGTTGACGCCGCTCTTCCAGGCCCTCTTTGCCACCTCCAACCCCATCCCTGTGAAAGCTGCTCTTGAGCTGAGTGGATGGCCAGTGGGTGCTCCTCGCCTTCCCTTATTACCCCTTAATTCAGCCATGCGCGATTCCTTAGCCCACCTTCTCACTGCCCTGCGTCAGACCTGACGCTCCGGCTGCCGATTCAGATTTTCCCTTTTTAACTTCCCTTGCGTTCTTATCCATGACATCTACTCTTTCTAAAACCAAGCAGGCCTGTCTCCGGGTGATTCCACTGGGTGGGTTGCATGAGATCGGCAAGAACACCTGCGTGTTCGAGTACGGCGATGATCTGATGCTTGTGGATGCCGGTTTGGCATTCCCCAGTGACGGGATGCACGGGGTGAATGTGGTGATGCCCGACACCAGTTTCCTGCGTGAAAACCAGAGTCGGATTCGCGGCATGATCGTGACCCATGGTCATGAAGATCACATCGGTGGAATTGCACACCACCTCAAGAATTTCGATATCCCAGTGATTTATGGGCCTCGCTTGGCCCTCTCCATGCTCACTGGAAAAATGGACGAGGCTGGTGTCACCGACCGCACCACCCTCCAAACGGTGGGTCCTAGAGACGTAGTGAAGGTGGGTCAGCACTTCTCGGTGGAGTTCATTCGCAACACTCACTCGATGGCCGACAGCTTTTCGCTGGCGATTACCACCCCAGTGGGCAATGTGATTTTCACGGGTGATTTCAAGTTTGATCACACCCCTGTGGATGGTGAGCACTTCGACCTGGCCCGTCTTGCCCATTACGGCGATCAGGGCGTCTTGTGTCTGTTCAGTGATTCCACGAATGCGGAGGTGCCTGGCTACTGCCCGCCTGAACGTTCCGTGTTCCCAAACTTGGACCGACATATCTCTGAGGCGGAAGGACGGGTGATCATCACCACGTTCGCCAGTTCGATTCATCGCGTTTCGATGATTCTTGAGCTGGCGCTTAAAAACGGACGCAAGGTGGGTCTACTTGGACGCTCCATGCTGAATGTGATCGCTAAGGCCCGTGAACTCGGCTATATGCGTGCACCGGACGAGCTGTTTGTGCCGATCAAGCAGATCAATGATGTGCCAGACCGCGAGACGTTGTTGCTGATGACCGGCAGCCAGGGTGAGCCTCTTGCTGCTCTGAGCCGGATCTCGCGTGGTGACCACCCTCAAGTGAAGGTGAAGAGCTCTGACACAATCATTTTCTCAGCGAGCCCGATTCCCGGAAACACCATTTCAGTGGTGAATACGATCGACAAATTGATGATCTTGGGAGCCAAGGTTGTCTATGGCAAGGGCGAAGGCATTCACGTGTCTGGCCACGGCTTCCAGGAAGATCAAAAGCTGATGTTGGCCCTCACTCGTCCGAAGTATTTCGTGCCCGTGCATGGTGAGCACCGCATGCTCGTGAAGCATGCCCGCACCGGCCATTCGATGGGCGTGCCTGAAGACAACACGCTGATCATTGACAACGGTGATGTCGTTGAGCTCACCCCGGATTCAATGCGCAAAGGCGATCCCGTGAAAGCAGGTATTGAGCTGCTCGACCAGTCTCGCAACGGAATCGTTGATGCTCGCGTGCTCAAGGAGCGTCAACAGCTTGCGGTTGACGGGATCGTGACGATCCTGGCTGCGATTAGCACCGATGGGGCGATGGTGGCTCCGCCTCGCGTGAATTTGCGTGGTGTAGTCACCACTGCAGATGCACGCAAGATGTCGCTGTGGACGGAACGCGAAATTAAGTGGGTGCTGGAAAATCGCTGGAATCAGCTCTGCCGCACCGTGGATGGGGCTTCTCCTGAAGTGGATTGGATGGGCGTTCAGCGCGAAGTGGAAGTGGGATTAGGTCGGCGCATGCGTCGCGAGATGCAGGTGGAACCCTTGATTCTTTGTCTCGTTCAGCCAGCTCCTGGTGGCACTCCGGTCTATAAAGGCCGCGCTGATGCAGAGCCTGATACTCGTCCGGCAGCCCGTGGGCGTAGCGGTCGTCATGGTGCTCCCGGCCGCGACAGCGGTAATGGCCACGTACGGCGTGATCCGAATGCGGCTCCAGCACGGGTTGTGCCTTCGCGTGTGATTGGAACACCCGTGCCTGCCGCAGCAATGTCTGTTCCAGCAGCAGCGACGCCAGCTCCGGTCCCAGCTCCAGTGAAAGAGCCTGTTGCTGCGACGGTGGTGGTGACTAGTGCTCCAGAGCCGGAGATGCCAGCAGGACGCATCCGTCGTCGTCGTTCAGCGGCGGCGTAGGGAATGCCAGGCCAACGCCAACCGCTTTCGTAAGGGAAGGCATGTTGGCGGATCGTTATCAGCTGCCTGTGCTGATGACGATCCGAGTTGGGCAATGTGCTTCAGGTTGACGCGCAGCAGTCCGGCCTCCAAACGCTTGGGGTCGGTATCGAAAGCACTTGCCAGCGATGGAGTTAAAGCCTGCTCAAGAGCGTTCTCCAAGTTCTCTGGGTCTTCAGCTTGCTCTTGAGAGCTATTTGATTCTCTTGGCTGTTGCAATCCCTTTTGCTGTTGCGACACCTTTGGCTGATCCATTTCAGCCTTCAGCCAGGGCATGGCCGTTTCGATCGTTTCAGCTGCGGGCTTGTCTGCCGCTGTGCGCGTTGAGGTGGCGTTCAAAAACGGATCAAGGATGAGATCGTTACTGGTTGGCTCGCTTGTCACCTTTCCAAATGGAACGGATGCCAGCTCTTCTGCAGCAGAAGCAGACACAGCAACATCAATGACAGGTGAGCGCTCCAGCACTTCGCTGAGGCCCTGTTGAGCAAGTTCCCGCAGTGTGTCTGGCGGCTCGCTGGCGAGCACGAGCCGGTAAAACTCGGCGCTCTGGCTCACATCATCCTTTCCATAGAGGTGGATGTGGCCGAGCAAGAGGGCCACAAAGGCTCTCCAGGCCAGGGTTGCTTCCCGTTCGGCGCCTGAGGCGGGAAGGGGCTCCAGTTGTCCCAGCAGTGGACGCGCCAAATCATCGGCTTTGTTGAACTCGCTAGCGCTGTAGGCCTGCTCAGCGGCGATGTATTGCTCCTGAAAATCAGCGTCCAAGCGAGGTTGTTATGGCTTGCTCACTAGTTGTACCGAGTCTTGGGTCCATTGCAGAGTCATTTGCCCTGGCAAAGAGCGGCTTCCGGGGGGGCGGCCAGGGCCAATCGCCAAGCTCAGGGTGTCGAGTTGGCTTGCGGAGAGGGTGCCAACGCATTGTTCTTGCAGCCAATGATGGAGCAACAGCCGACGGGTGGCTTCTGGCAGAACCTTGAGTGCGTTGCGTTGCAAGCCGCGTTCACAACGCAATTGTTCTAGGGCCAGGGTGGCGAGGGTGCGTTGGCTGTCCTCCACTTGAGAAACCCGCTCGCTGAGTTGGGCGATGCGTCGGCTGCAGCCTGGATGCAACTTCTCCAGCACCGGAAGCACGTCGTTGCGAATGCGGTTGCGGCTGAAGGCCGGATTGGCATTCGATGGATCAATCCAAATGGGCAGTTGCAAGTCCTCGCAGATCTGGGCGGTGTCGTCTCGGCTGAAGCTCAAAAGGGGGCGCACCAGCCGAGGGCCAGTTGGGTCATTGTTTTGTAGTGGTCTGATCTGCCGCAAGCTGCCAAGGCCGGCCAGATCCGTGCCACGGGCCAACTGCAGCAGCAATGTTTCAGCCCTGTCGCTCGCGGTGTGAGCGGTCAGAACCGTGCGGCAGCACAGCTGCTGGCTCAGGGCGGCAAGCTCTTGGTAACGCCAGGATCGGGCGCTGGCCTCTGTTCCTGTGTTCTCCCTCGTGCTGCGGCTGATCTGAAGATCTATCTCCTTGACTTGGCACCATGCCTTGAGTTCGGAAGCCATGGTTGCTGATTGATCGTGCCAACCATGGTCGCCGTGCCACAGCTGAAAGTGCCAATGATGCAAATGCTGAAGCCCCAGGAGTAGGCCGAGTAAGGCCATGGAGTCTTGACCGCCTGAGAGAGCAATCAGCAATGTTGTTCCCTTAGGAAGCAGGTTCGGTTGCCTCAGCAGTTGGCGGTGCAGCGTGTCGTGCCAAGGCAACCAGGATTTGGAGGCAGCCATGGTGCGGCCAGCGAGTGGAACAACAGAAGATTGATCTTGCCTGTTCTCAGGCGAGATCACACCCGCGGTGTGAGAATGATGGAACCTGATTTCGCTGGGATGACCCGCCTTTCTCTGCTGCCCGCTGAGCTTCGCCGCAGCCTGGAGCAGCGAACCGCACTCAAGGTGATCGCCGGTTTGATGAACTTCGATCGCTGCAACGTGGCGATGGTGGCGGCTGCCGCGGGTCGCGGCGGTGCTGATTTGATTGATGTGGCCTGTGATGCAGAGCTGGTTAAGTTGGCGATCGAGGCCTCCGCTGGTGTGCCTGTCTGTGTTTCTGCGGTGGATCCTGAGTTGTTTCCGGCCGCTGTGGCTGCCGGCGCGGCGATGGTGGAGATTGGCAATTACGACGCCTTTTATCCCCAAGGCCGGATCTTTGATGCCGCTGAAGTGTTGGCGATCACGCGCCGAACCCGCCAGCTGCTTCCCGACGTGGTGATGAGCGTCACGGTCCCCCATGTGCTGCCGCTGGATCAGCAAGAGCAGTTGGCTGTGGATTTGGTGGCAGCCGGTGCCGATCTGATTCAAACCGAGGGAGGCACCAGCGCGAAGCCGTTCAGCGCTGGCAGCCTTGGATTGATTGAGAAAGCAGCTCCTACCTTGGCCGCGTCCCACAGCATCAGTGCTGCCCTGCATCAGGCCGAGTGCGCTGTGCCTGTGCTCTGCGCCTCTGGATTGTCTGCTGTCACTGTGCCCATGGCCATCGCTTCTGGCGCTGCTGGCGTTGGAGTGGGATCGGCGGTGAATCGCCTTAACGATGAGCTGGCGATGACGGCTGTAGTGCGCGGGCTTCGTGAGGCTTTGGTTCGTTCAGTGATCAGCCGCGTCTGATTGCGGTTGCACTGATACGGGGATATGGTTCTAGGCAGCTTTTGCCCCCCTGCCTAGAACCGTCGCTGGTTTGGGCGGTTTCGCTAAAGATTCCTAGCTTGCGATCAGTGATGGTTGGGCTGTGATCGGAACGCTTGGCTGGTTGCTGCAATGGCCGATTCGAGCCCTCGTGTTGCTTGTCGTGGCAGCGCTTCCCCTTGGTGTGGAATTAGCCAGCTTCGGTACGGCCCTGTGGGCAGCGGTGTTGATTGGCCTGTTGGGGACGTTGCTGATCCTGCCGCTCAAAGTGGTGCTCGGTCCGGTTTGGGCCATTACCTCGCTGGGCGGGTTGATCTCGCCGGTGTCCTTTCTCTTCAACTGGATGATTACGGTCTTCTTGTTTGGCTTGGCCGCTTGGCTGATCCAAGGCTTTCGCCTCAAGAACGGTCTGATCAGTGCCATCTGTGGCGCAGTTGTGTACAGCGTGATCAGTGCCGTGGTTTTGCGTGCCCTTGGCCTTGCCGATGTGGACTTCACCAGGGCCGCGCTGATCGGGTCGTTGGCCTAAAGCTGACGCGGCTTGAGCAACATGGTTGGCGTTTGGTGCTGAGTAAGACGCCGTTGCTCCAGCAATCGCCGTAGCCTGGTCGGCCTTCCTCCAGGCTCGACGCCACCGGACCATGCCCGCCTACGAGCTATCGGCGCCTTACACCCCTAAGGGAGATCAACCCACGGCGATCGCCAAATTGGTGGAGGGTGTGAATGGAGGAGAGCGTTATCAAACGCTTCTCGGAGCCACGGGTACGGGAAAGACGTTCACGATGGCCAATGTGATCGCCCAAACAGGTCGTCCTGCTTTGGTGCTGGCCCATAACAAAACGCTGGCGGCCCAGCTTTGCAACGAGCTGCGGGAGTTCTTTCCGCACAACGCTGTTGAATATTTTATTTCGTATTACGACTATTACCAACCGGAAGCTTATGTGCCGGTAAGTGATACCTATATCGCCAAAACAGCATCGATCAATGAAGAAATCGATATGCTGCGTCACTCTGCGACGCGCTCATTATTTGAGCGGCGTGACGTGATCGTGGTGGCTTCGATCAGTTGTATTTACGGGCTAGGAATCCCAAGTGAATATCTCAAGGCCGCTGTGCCCTTCAAGGTGGGTGAGACCTTGGATTTGCGCGGATCGTTGCGCGATCTGGTGAATAATCAGTACAGCCGCAATGACACAGAAGCAGGGCGTGGACGTTTCCGCGTGAAGGGTGATGTCCTAGAAATTGGTCCAGCTTATGACGACCGATTAGTACGCGTTGAGCTCTTCGGTGATGACATAGAAGCGATTCGCTATGTGGATCCAACGACTGGTGAAATCCTCCAAAGCTTGGATGCGATAAGCATTTATCCAGCCAAGCACTTCGTGACTCCAAAAGAGCGTCTCAATGATGCAGTTAAGGATATTCGTGCGGAGCTGAAAGATCGCCTTGAATTTTTGAATGGTGAAGGCAAGTTGCTTGAGGCTCAGCGCTTAGAGCAACGCGCTACCTACGACCTGGAGATGCTGCAACAAATTGGTTATTGCAATGGCGTAGAAAATTATGCGCGTCATTTGGCTGGTCGTGAGCCTGGATCTGCTCCGGAATGCCTGATTGATTATTTCCCAGATGATTGGTTGTTAATCGTGGATGAAAGTCATGTGACCTGCTCTCAGCTTTTAGCGATGTACAACGGCGATCAAGCCCGCAAAAAGGTGCTGATTGACCATGGTTTCCGTTTGCCGAGTGCCGCTGATAACCGGCCGCTTAAGTCCGAGGAATTTTGGAGCAAGGCTAAGCAGACCGTCTTTGTGAGCGCAACTCCTGGTAACTGGGAGATGGAGATCAGTAAAGGTCAGATCGCGCAACAGGTCATTCGCCCCACTGGGGTATTGGATCCAATTATTGAGGTGCGGCCTACCACCGGACAAGTGGATGACTTGTTGGGAGAGATTCGTGATCGTGCCTCCAAGAATCAGCGGGTGCTGGTGACGACGCTCACCAAACGGATGGCAGAAGACCTCACGGACTACCTCGCAGAAAACAAAGTTCGTGTGCGCTATTTACACTCCGAAATCCACTCGATTGAGCGGATCGAGATCATTCAGGACTTACGTCTGGGTGAATACGACGTGCTGGTTGGCGTGAATTTGTTGCGGGAAGGATTGGATCTGCCAGAGGTATCGCTTGTGGCGATTCTTGATGCCGATAAGGAAGGCTTTCTACGTGCCCAGCGCTCTTTGATTCAGACGATTGGGCGTGCAGCACGGCATGTGGAAGGGAAAGCATTGCTTTATGCCGAGAACATGACGGATTCAATGGCCAAGGCGATTGAAGAAACCGAACGCCGCCGCAAGATCCAGCACACATATAACGAAAAGCACGGCATTACACCCACTCCTGCTGGCAAGAAGGCCACTAACTCAATTCTTAGTTTTCTGGAGCTGTCACGCAAACTCAAGGGGGATGGCCCCGATGCAGATTTGGTCAAAGTTGCTGGTAAGGCGGTTCAGGCTTTGGAAGAAGACAGCGCTGGATTGGCTTTCGATGCTCTGCCTGAGCTTATCGATCAACTTGAGCTGAAGATGAAAGAGTCAGCAAAGAAGCTCGACTTTGAGGAGGCGGCCAATCTGCGTGACCGGATCAAGAAGTTGCGTCAGAAGCTGGTGGGAAGCCGCAGATGATCGGGACTAGTGGATTAGGCCTCAAACGGAGATTCTGTGCCCTGCGCTTGATGGCATTCAGAACCACCGAGTTGGAAGCCGGCATGCACGGCTTCGAGGGCTTTGATGCCATCGGATTCGGCCACGACGCAACTGGTCCTGATTTCGCTGGTGGCGATCAATGCAATGTTTACGTCAGCTTCGGCAAGGAAGCGGAACATGCGGCCAGCTGTCCCTGCGGTGGCAGGCATCCCAGCACCGATCGCGCTGACGCGGGCAATAGCAGGCCCATCTTCGAGAACGGCCCCTGGCCATTGGGCCAGGAGTGGTGCAAGGGCTTGATCCGAGGCTGCTCTGTCCTCGCGTTTCACGATGAAGCTGATGTCACGGCTGCCATCGCTGTGCTGCCGTTCGGATTGGACGATGGCATCAAGGCTGATGCCGGCGTCCGCGAGCGCGGAACAGAGGGAACCGGCCATCCCCGGTCGGTCGGGCACATGACGAACGCTCATTTGCGCTTGATCGCGATCTAGGGCGACGCCCCTCACCTCCGGTTCACCTTCTCCGCTGGCCGGAGGGTTGATGTGTTGCTGCTGTGTGCTCAGCTCAAAGGCCTGTTGCGCAGCTTGCAAAGCCTTGCCTCCCATGGAGGCGTCCACCACGCAGCTCACCTTCACCTCGCTGGTGGCGATCAAACGCAGGTTGATTCCTTCTCTTGAGAGCGTGTCGAATAAGCCAGCGGCGATGCCAGGGCGGCCCATGATCCCAGCGCCCCTGATGCTCAGCTTGCTCATGCCGCCGTCTGAACTGAGGTTGCCGCCAAGGCTGTCCACCAGCTTGGTGCAGATGCTGCGGGCTTTGTTGAGATCTGTTGCCGCCACGGTGAAGGTGATGTCGTTGCTGCTGCCCTCATGGGTGGCCTGAATGATCAGATCCACGTTCACGCCTCCTGCAGACAGGCTTTCGAACAAGCGTGCAGCCACCCCTGGCTGATCGGGCACGTGGGAGAGGGCCAGTACGGCTTGATTTTCAAGCAGTTCCACGCCATCAACAGGTCGCCCGAGTTCCAAACCCTCGCGGCCGATCGGTCTTGGGTTCCGGCTGGTGAGTGTGGTGCCTGGCGCATCGCTCCAGCTGGAGCGCACCACCATATTGACGCCGTAGTTGCGGGCGATCTCAACGGCACGGGGGTGGAGGACTGCGGCACCCAGGCTGGCGAGTTCGAGCATTTCATCGCAGCTCACTTGCGTCATCAGTTGGGCATTGGCCACCTTGCGTGGATCGGTTGTGAGCACCCCTGGCACATCGGTATAGATCTCGCAGACATCCGCACCAAGGGCTGCGGCTAAGGCAACGGCTGATGTGTCAGAGCCGCCACGGCCGAGGGTGGTGATTTCAGCGGTTCCGCCGCGGCTGAGGCTGGTGCCTTGGAAGCCAGCGACCACAACCACTTGCCCCTCTGCCAGCCGGGCGCGTAGCCGGTCGGTGCGCACATCGAGGATGCGGGCTCTGCCATGGGCGGATTCGGTCACGATCCCCACTTGGGCTCCGGTCATCGAAACAGCTGGAACGCCCAGTTCATGCAGGGCCATCGAGAGCAGGGCGATCGAGACCTGTTCGCCGGTGGAGAGCAACATGTCCATCTCACGCTGCGGCGGCGTGGCGCTGATCGCTTTGGCCTTGGCGGTGAGCTCGTCTGTGGTGTGCCCCATAGCCGACACCACAATCACCAGATCATTGCCGTCTTCTTTGCAGGCGGCGATGCGCCGGGCGACGGCCTGGAGGCGTTCCACGCTGCCGACGGACGTACCGCCGAACTTCTGCACCAGCAGGGCCATCTCAACGGTCTCCAACAGCAGGAGATCGTCTCATTATGGCTGCGTTGAGAATGACCATTGAGTCAATTTACTTGGTAAAAGCTGTTGTTTACATACTTAGGGAATCATGGTTAATTAATTCGCTGATACTTATTGTTATGAAGGCAAGCAAGGCTGCAATCTTTCCCTCATTTTTTATTGGACTCGCTTTTGTTGGCTCATTTGCGTCGATTGCTGGTCCAACTGTCTCCGTACCAGATTTCAAAAACGAAGTTGGCCGGTTGGCATGGTGGAGTCCCAGGGTGAGTAGGCAGCTGGCTGATGTTCTTTCGAACGAATTGTCTGCTGCAGGTGGACTCACGGTGGTCGAACGGCAAAATGTCAAAGCTTTATTGTCTGAGCAGGAGATGGCCGAACTTGGCATCGTTAAAAATAATAATCGTGCTGCAAAGTCTGGACAGATGACTGGCTCTCAGTACGTCATTCTTGGACGGGTTAGCGGCTATGAAAATAATGTGGAAACTAAGCAGTCTGGAAGTGGTATGGGGTTTATGGGATTTGGAGGCTCTAAAACTGTGGCTGAAACGAAGGCCTATGTGTCACTAGATCTTCGTGTTGTCGATACAACTACTGGCGAAGTTGTTGGCTTTAAAACTGTTGAAGGCAGGGCGAAAAATACAGCCAAAGTGAAGGGATCTGGTGGTTCTTTGGCTCCCTTGGCGGGTTTGGTTGGTGGGCTAACAGGTGCTAGTGGTGCTGGTGCTTATGGCCTGGCAGCAGCTGGAACGTTGAGTTTCAGTGAATCGTCGAGTGAAACGAAAAAAACGCCAGCTTCCAAAGCTGTTCGTGCTGCTCTTATCGCTGCATCGGACTATGTGTCTTGCATCTTGGTTCGTAAAGATCAATGCCTTGATGATTATGCAAGGGGGGACTCTCAACGTCGGCAGAACACTTTGGATGTTTTGGAGATGGATTAACGGCGAGCTTGTGGATGTTGTCAGTGCGCTGGGTGGATGATTAATTAGCCCAGCAATCCGTCTCGAAAGGCATCTCCTGGTAATGCTCCTCGTTTAAGCATCGCCTCCACCTCTAAAAGTCGTCCTAAAAGAGATAAAAGCCGTTTCGGGTCTCTGCCTTGCAATTGCTTTCGCATCACGTAAATGCGCTTTGGATTGCCGATGCCGGCCGCCTTGGCAATCACGGTCACATCGCGCTCTCCTTGTTGTTCAAGCAGAAGCACCCAAAGCCAGCCACGGATTTGTCCAGTGAGGGTGGCAACGATGCGCAGAGCGGGTTCACCCGCATCGATCAGGGCATCCAGAAGGCCAATGGCGCCGCCAGCATCGCCATCCAGCAAGGCATCGCCCACGGCTAAGGCATTGGTGGCTTGGCCTTCAATCAGAGTGTGCACGGCTTCAGCGCTGATGCGCTCATGCCCATTGCTTTCGGCGTGCAGCGCCAGTTTTTGCAATTCCATGGTGAGGCGTGCGCTGTCATTGCCGATGGCATCAACGAGGGCAGAGATGGCCTCCGCCTCCATGCTCACGTTGAGATCCGCAGCTGTGCGCTCCACCAGTTGGCGTTGGCCGGCTCCATCCCAGATCGCTGGAAGCTGGAACTTCTGTTCGTTTGCGAGCCCTTGCTTCACCCGTTTCTGCAGAGCTTTCGTGGTACGTAAGCGACCGTCTGGCTTGGCTGGGTTGGTGAGCACCAGCTGGGTGCTGTCTGGGATGAGCTCGAGCGCCGCTTCAAAGCGATCGGCCAGTTCGCTTGGGCAGGCATTACAGAAGGGTGAGCGTTGCAGCAACACCACCCGCATCCCCGCCCCAAAGGGTGGTGTGCGTGCTTCCTCCAGGGCCTGTTGCGCTTGGCCGGCTTCATTGCCATCAAGGCGGCTGAGGTTGATGCTGCTCCAGCTGGGATCAATCGCCTGATCAATCAGGGTTGCGACGGCACGATCGCGGGCAGCACTGTCGTCACCCCAGAGCAGATGGATTGGCATGGAGAAGCTGAGAGAACTGGGGGCGGCTTTGCGTCGATGATGCCGGAGTTGCGTCTTGATTCCTCTGAACCGCGATCATCCGATCTTCACTGAGAGCATTCGCCGCATTCGGGCCCTGCTGGGAGACACCGGTTTGGACCCTTTGTCGCAAGACGTGCTGGAACGGCTGGTGCATAGCAGTGGGGATCCCTCCTTGGCGGCCCTGTTGCAGTTCAGCCCCGGTGCCTGTGATGCCGGACTGCAGGCCCTCAAGAGCGGAGCTCTGATCCTCACCGACACGGCGATGGCAGCCGCCGCGGTGCGGCCGATGGCGGCGCGCACCGCGGGTAATCAGGTGCGCTGCTTGCTCGATTGGGCTCCGGATCAATCGCCGCAAGGATCCACCCGTTCGGCAGCGGCGATGGTTCGCGCTTGGCCGGAGCTGATCCATGTGGCTGAGGGCGCAGGTCAGCCCCTACCGCTGGTGCTGATTGGCAGCGCTCCAACGGCCTTGGAGCAACTCCTGGATCAACTGGATGCGGGGGCAGCGGCTCCAAGCCTGGTGATTGGCATGCCGGTGGGGTTTGTGGGAGTTCCGGAAAGCAAGCGTCGCTTGGCGCAAACAACCTTGGATCAGATCCGCTTGGACGGCACCCGCGGCGGGGCAGGCCTGGTGGCCGCAGCCGTGAATGCATTGCTGCGTCAGGTGGCCAGTTGATCCAACACCTGGCGTGCTCGCTGCACCACGCTGCTGGGCACCCCCGCTAAGCGGGCGGCTTCGATGCCATAGCTGCGGCTGGCGCCACCAGCTGCGACGCGATGAAGGAACAGCAGATCGCTGCCGGTTTCTTCCACCAGCACCTGGCAGTTGGCCACGTTGGTGCGCTCGCCGGCCAGGGCATTCAGCTCGTGATAATGGGTGGCAAACACGGTGCGGGCCTGGAGATCGCCGGCGAGATGTTCGCTCACGGCCCAAGCGATCGAGAGTCCATCAAAGGTGGCCGTACCTCGCCCGATTTCGTCGAGAAGGACAAGAGAGCGGTTGCTGGCGTGATGCAGGATATTGGCGGTTTCTGCCATCTCCACCATGAAGGTGGATTGGCCGGCGGCGAGGTCATCCACAGCGCCGACGCGCGTGAAGATGCGATCGGCGATTCCAATCCGGGCTGTTTGCGCCGGAACCCAGCTGCCGATCTGGGCCAGCAGCTGGATCAGGCCGATCTGGCGCAGGTAGCAGCTTTTGCCGCTGGCATTCGGACCGGTGAGCACCACTAAATCAATGCCTGTCCCTAAGTCGCTGTCATTTGGGGTGAAGGCGTCCTCCACCAGCAGTTGCTCGACCACTGGATGGCGGCCCTGTTCGATCACCAGACTGCGATCCGCTGTGATCTCAGGAGCACACCAACCTCCTGTGGCAGCGGCCTCCGCCAGGCTGGTGAGCGCATCAAGGCCTGCGATCGCCCGCGCGGACCGGCGGATTGCTTCTGCGTGATCGCCGACCTTCCCTCGCAATTCACAGAACAGTTCGTACTCGCGTTGGGCGGCACGGGCACGCATCTGAAAGATCTGCCCCTCCCTTGCTTTGAGGTCGGGGGTGATGAAGCGTTCCTCATTCGCCAGGGTTTGGCGGCGAATCCAGTGGTCTGGTACGGCGCCTGAGCGGGCCCGGCTCACCGATAGGAAATAGCCAAAGGTGCGGTGATATTGAAGCTTGAGGTTGCTGTTGTTGCTGCGCTGACGTTCGAGTTGCTCCTGTTCGGCTAGCCATTTTTCTTGGTCATCGAGCTGATTGCGCAAGCCATCTAAGAGTGGATCGACTCCGTCGTGGATCAGCCCCCCTTCGCTGAGGCTCAGCGGTGGGCTCTCCACCAGTTGATGACGGATGCTCGCCCCTAACGCCGCTAGGGCTGGATCAGGCTCCAGCACATCCGAGAGCCAAGAGGGGCCGCTATCGAGCTGACTGGCGATCAGGTTGGCGAGCTGGGGTAGGCGCCCTAAGCCATCGGCGATCGCCACGAGATCTCGGGCTCCGGCATGGCCTGCACCGGCCCGTCCGGCGAGGCGTTCTAGGTCACCCATGGGCCGCAGCAAGCGCCGCAAGGCTTGCCGCAACGGTCGCTTGCTCACCAATTGGCTCACGCATGCTTGGCGGGTGCGAATGCTGGAGGGGTCCATCAATGGGGCCTCAATCCAGCGGCGCAGACAACGGGCGCCCATCGCGGTGAGGGTGCGATCGATTGCCCAGAGCAGTGAGCCCTGGAATTGGTTGTCACGCTGGGTGGTGGTGAGCTCGAGATTGCGTCGGGTTTGGGCATCCAGCACCAGCGCGTCTCCTGGAAAGCAGGTGACCGGACGCTCCAAGGGCGGAGGTGTGATGCCGTCGTCGTCCAGAGGGCAGGTTTCGCTCAGGTAGGCGAGAAGTCCGCCGGCGGCGCGCATGGCGAGGGGAACGTTTTGCAGCCCTAGGCCATCGAGGGTTTGCAACCGGAACCGCTCCAAGAGCAGCGCTTCTGCTTCCGGTTGGCTGAAGGCTGTACTGCCGATGTCGCAGCGTTGCAGGCGCTCCGGACACCAGTTGGGTGCAACGTTGCTTTGGCTGTGGTGAATCAGTTCGGCTGGATCGATCCGCGCGAGTTCTTGATGCAGCGCAGCGCTGTTGTCTTGTTCGCGGACTAAGAATTCGCCCGTGCTCACATCGGCGCAGGCCAGCCCCCAGCGAAAGGGCTGCTGGCCTTGAGCGGGCTCAACCACCACCGCCGCCAGCCAGTTGTTGCGGCGCGCGCTGAGCAGGCCTTCCTCCAGAACGGTGCCTGGTGTCAGCACCCTGGTGATGTCACGGCGGAGCAAGGTTCCTTTGGCGGATCCACTGGCAGGGGCGGCTTCCAGTTGGTCGCACAGCGCCACGCTGAGGCCGCGGCGGATCAGTTCTGAGCAGTAGCGCTCAGCAGCGTGATGGGGAATGCCAGCCATCGGCACCCGTCCTATCTGTTTTCCTGCCTCCTTCCCCGTGAGGGTGAGTTCGAGCAGGCGCGACAAGTTGATGGCGTCTTCGAAGAAGCACTCGAAAAAGTCACCGAGCCGGTACAGCAAGACCCGCTCAGGATGGGCCGCTTTGAGTTCCACGTAGTGGCGGAGCATCGGGGTGAGCTGCTCCGGGGTGACCTGGCTGTGGTGTGACCACGGCGGGAGGTCGTCGTCGCTGTTGTCTTGGTTGTTGTTGTTTTGGTCGTTGTTTGCGGCCTCGCTCTGGCTGCTCGTGGAGGGCTCGGAATGCTGTTGTTGGCCTTGGCCTTGGCGTTGCCGGGGGCGCTGCTTGGCGTCTTGCGTCAGCTCGTGATCATCGAGCTGATCCTGCTCACCCTCTCTTTTCTGGCCCCTGCTTGGCGGCGAACTGGCAAGTTCCAGATCCCCAAAAAGGTTGCCCTGCAGGGCCAAGTCCAGTTGGGGCACGGGTGGCATAGCGATCAAACAATCGTAAGACTCACAGCAGCGGAAGACGTTGCGGGATCACCACAAGCTGTGAAGCTTGATTCCAAGGTGGGCCAGGGTTCCAGGTGCATGTGAAAATATTTCGCACCGCCCTGGCGTCGACCTCTCTCCATGCAGATCCTCAACACCCTCACCGTGCTGGCCCTGGTGGTGATGTCGTTTGCCCTCATCGTTGCGGTTCCTGTGCTGTATGCCTCGAATGAGGACAGCGGACGTTCCAACCGCTTGATTCTGCTGGGTGGGATCGCCTGGGTGGCCCTGGTGCTGCTCAACTGGGGCGTGAGCTACTTCGTGGTCTGAAGACCACTTCTGACTGTGTTACGTCTTGATGGGAGCATGGTCACACTTGCCCCAGGCTTTTTATGGCCACGTTTGAAGGACGCTTCACTGATTTAGGCCAGGTTCGTATCGCCGTTGTGGTGGCCCGTTTCAACGATCTGGTGACGGCAAAGCTGCTGAGCGGTTGTTTGGATTGCCTGTCTCGTCACGGCGTTGATACGACTGCTGAGAGTGCTCAGTTGGATGTGGCCTGGGTGCCGGGTTCGTTTGAGCTGCCTCTTGTGTCCCAAAATTTGGCCCGCAGTGGGCGCTACCAGGTGGTGATCACTCTCGGTGCCGTGATTCGTGGTGACACCCCCCATTTCGATGTGGTGGTCGCGGAAGCCAGTAAGGGAGTTGCCGCCGTGGCGCGTGACACGGGCGTTCCTGTGATCTTTGGGGTGCTGACCACAGACACGATGCAGCAGGCCCTTGAGCGTGCCGGGATCAAGAGCAATCTCGGCTGGAGCTATGGATTGGAAGCTTTGGAGATGGCTTCCTTGATGAAGGCATTGCCGGGGCATTGACCTACGGCCCCTTTGTGTTGCATGCTGCTCGAGTCGAACTGAACACAGCGTTCAAGACGGCTCTGCGGATGTAGCTCAGTGGTAGAGCATCTCCTTGCCAAGGAGAGGGTCGAGAGTTCGAATCTCTTCATCCGCTTTGTTTTAGCTCCGTTATAGGTGGCTTTCATCAGTCACATTTGAATTGGTTCTGGCTGAGGCCTTTGCCTAAAACATTCAAGCCTCTGCGAAGTGTTGTCATTCCATGTGGATGAGATAGGGGTCTGGTTATGTTTGGCCAGGGCTTCTATTCGTAAGAGTATGAGTTTCTTTTAAGAGCCAATTTGCTGTCAAAGAGTGTCTCTCTGTTGACAGTCTTTTGTTTTTTTAGTGGGCTTAAATCCAGTACTTCTTGACCGCTTGACTGATTATTGCTTGCGAATCAGCAATTGCTGAGGGCTGGCTGGTTCGAAGCCCAGCTGTTGGTAAAAACCAGAACTGTTGGTGGTCATTAAGTACACCCGCTCAGCGTTACGAATCGCTTTGGTGCTGAGTAGGGCCTCCACCACTCTCCGACCGAGTCCTCGGCCTTGAAGGTCTCCGGCAACGACCACATCCCAAAGTACGGCGCGATGAATTCCATCACTGGTGGCCCGACCGAACCCCACCATTCGCTTGCCGCGCCAGAGGCTCACGGCAACCGTGCTGCCCGCCAGCATTCGTTTGAGATCTGCTGTGGTGCGCTGTTGCGCCCAGAACGCATGTTTGTGCAGCAAGCGACGCAGCTTGAGGAGGCCGCGGGTTGGCTTGAGATCCGGGCCCAATCCAAACCAACGCAGGCCTGGAGAACCGGCGGCATGTTGAACGAGTCGGATGCGGGCCATGGTGGGTTATTTGTGACTTCATCATCGACCCATGTTCCACATCAAGCGACCTGCGCTTGGCTGAGATGATGAAAAAAAATGATCTAACCCTGTGAACGCTGCGATTCTTGATCGTTTGTCTGCTCAAGATCAGGTTGGTGGGTGATGGCTTTTGTTCAACTTATGCGCGAATGGCCTCCAGGCTATGGGGGAGTGGAGCGGGTGGCGCATGAATTAGCGAGTGAGTGGGGAGCAACGGTGTTTAGCTTTGATGCGCAATCTCGCAGCGCTGATGAGATTGATCCCCTGCAGGTTTCCTATCCTCGAGTGGTGTTGCGGACCAGTCCACCCTTCGGGAGGTTGTTGCTTCCTTTACCATCACGTGCGCTCTGGAGCCTGTTGCGCTCTCGTCAGCCTCTCTATGGTCATTTGCCGTCGCCAGGGGTGCTGTTGGTGTTACTCCTGGCCCGTCTTCTGCAACCGTGTCGGCCAGTGATCGCCCATTGGCATTGCTTTGTCGCTCCGGAACCAGGCTCGAAGAATCGGCTCTTTGCCGTTTATCAGTGGCTGGCCCTTCGTTTCGTCCCATGTCTAACGAAAGTTATTACGACCTCTCCTGTGCTGGCGGCCGAGTTGATTCGATGTGGATGTCAGCCTGCTCGGGTGGCTGTTTTGCCGTGTTGTCTGAACGCAGAGCAAGAAAAGCTGCTATTGGCGTTGCCGTCGCGCTCGGTAACAGCAATGCCATTACGGGTGCTATTCATCGGCCGGCTTGATAGTTACAAGCGCTTGGACTGGCTGTTGGAAGCTCTTGCCTTATTGAAGGAGCCTTGGTCATTAGCGGTCGTCGGTGATGGCCCACGCAAGCTTGCCTTTGAAGCGCTCAGTGCGGAGTTGTTTGGCGAGAGCTCTGCTGTGACTTTCTTAGGCCGTTTGGATGAGACGGCGAAGTTGGCAGAACTTGCCTTTGCAGACGTTCTGGTGCTCCCCTCGGATCGCTCCACAGAAGCCTTCGGGATTGTGCAGTTAGAGGCAATGGCGGCAGGGATTCCGTCACTTGCTTTTCAAAACAAGCGCTCTGGGATGGGCTGGGTCGGACAACTGTCTGGATTGCCTTGGTCCCAACAGCCTGAAGAGTTGTCGTTGGTTCTCCATCAGTTGGCGACTTCGCCCGCACTACGAAAGGCGCTGAGCCTTGAAGCGCGGGACAAATATCTCAATTTGTTTGCTCGCAAGGTTTGGTTGCAAGTTCTCGATTCGCTCTTGTCCTCATAACGATGATCGAGCGGTTACACAGCCTCAATTTCCCATCTTTATCGCCATCCCATCCAGTGGGCCTCAGTAAGCTGATGCGCAGTCGATTTGGCGATTTCCATGCTCAAGCTCCTGCTGGGTGACCCCAACGCCCGCAAGCTGAAGCGTTATCAGCCGATCGTGTCTGACATCAATCTGCTCGAGGAGGAGATTGCACCGCTAAGCGACGACGACCTGCGCCGCCGTACTGCCGAGTTTCGCCAGCGCTTGGATGCTGCTGGGTCACTGGATAAACAAAGGCCCCTATTGGATGACTTGTTGCCCGAGGTCTTTGCCGTGGTGCGTGAAGCCGGTAAGCGGGTGCTCGGCATGCGCCACTTCGATGTGCAAATGATTGGTGGGATGGTGCTGCATGAAGGGCAGATCGCCGAGATGAAAACCGGTGAGGGTAAAACGCTCGTTGCCACACTCCCCAGCTATCTAAACGCGCTCACTGGCCGCGGTGTGCATGTGGTCACGGTGAACGACTACCTGGCGCGCCGCGATGCGGAATGGATGGGTCAGGTGCACCGATTCCTTGGGCTTTCGGTTGGCTTGATCCAGCAAGACATGACGCCGGCGGAACGCCGGATTAATTACGGCTGCGATATCACCTATGCCACCAATTCAGAGCTTGGATTTGATTATCTGCGCGACAATATGGCCGCTGATATTAATGAGGTGGTGCAGCGCGAGTTTCAGTTTTGCGTGATCGATGAAGTCGATTCCATCCTCATTGATGAAGCCCGCACGCCTTTGATTATTTCCGGGCAGGTGGAACGCCCTCAAGAGAAATATGAGAAGGCCGTAGAGGTAGCGAACGCCCTCGAGCGATCCGCTGAAATGGGGAAAGACGGCATCGACCCTGAAGGTGATTACGAGGTAGATGAAAAGCAGCGCAGTTCCACACTCACTGATGAGGGATTCACCAAGGCTGAGGCCTTAATTGGTGTGGAAGATCTCTACAACCCACAGGATCCTTGGGCGCACTACATCACCAATGCCCTAAAAGCCAAAGAGTTGTTCGTACGTGATGTGAACTACATCGTTCGCGATGGTGAGGCGGTGATCGTGGATGAGTTCACGGGCCGGGTGATGCCAGGCCGGCGTTGGAGTGATGGACAGCACCAGGCGATTGAGGCCAAGGAGGGTTTAGCGATTCAGCCAGAAACGCAAACTCTGGCATCGATTACTTATCAGAATTTTTTTCTGCTCTATCCCCGTTTGGCCGGCATGACCGGTACTGCCAAAACAGAGGAGGTGGAATTCGAAAAGACCTACTCCTTGAAAACCGCCATCGTGCCCACCAATCGTGTGCGCGCCCGTCAAGATTGGGTAGATCAAGTGTACAAAACCGAAACAGCGAAATGGCGAGCGGTGGCCAAGGAAACCGCTGAAGTGCACAAGAAGGGTCGTCCCGTTTTGGTGGGCACCACCAGTGTTGAAAAAAGTGAGCTGCTCAGTGCCTTGCTTGCGGAGGAAAACATCCCCCACAACTTGCTCAATGCCAAACCGGAAAACGTGGAGCGGGAAGCGGAAATCGTGGCTCAGGCCGGACGGGCTGGCTCTGTGACCATCGCCACGAACATGGCGGGCCGTGGCACCGACATCATCCTTGGTGGCAACAGCGATTACATGGCTCGCCTCAAGTTGCGTGAGGTGTTGCTTCCCCGCCTGGTGCGGCCGGAAGATGGCCACCGGCCTCCTGTACCGCTCCAGCGCAGTACGGAAGGCGGTGGCGGCTTCACCGAATCGGCCACAGCGAGTGGCCCTCAGGGCAGCGCTCCTAGTGAAGCTAAGGCGATTGGCAATCTCTATCCCTGTCAGCTCTCAGAAGATACCGATCAGGCCCTTGTGGAGCTGGCTAAGCAGTTGGTGAAGGCTTGGGGTGATCGGGCTCTTAGTGTGATCCAGCTAGAAGATCGCATCGCGACGGCAGCAGAAAAAGCTCCCACAGAGGATCCTGAGATTGCTCAGTTGCGTGCCGCCATCGCCCAGGTGAAAGGCGAATACGACGCCGTTGTGAAACAGGAGGAGATGGGAGTGCGTGAGGCTGGTGGCCTGCATGTGATTGGCACTGAGCGTCATGAATCACGCCGGGTTGATAATCAGCTGCGCGGCCGTGCTGGCCGTCAGGGTGATCCCGGCAGCACCCGGTTCTTTTTGTCGCTTGGTGACAATCTTTTGCGCATCTTTGGTGGTGAACGTGTGGCTGGCTTGATGAATGCGTTCAGGGTGGAAGAAGACATGCCGATTGAATCGGGCATGCTCACACGCTCTCTGGAGGGCGCCCAAAAGAAGGTGGAAACGTACTACTACGACATCCGTAAGCAGGTGTTTGAGTACGACGAAGTGATGAACAATCAACGGAGGGCGGTGTACACCGAGAGACGTCGTGTGCTTGATGGTCGTGAACTCAAAAAGCAGGTGATTGGTTATGGCGAGCGCACTATTAATGAGATCGTTGAGGCCTATGTGAACCCAGATCTTCCGCCGGAGGAATGGGATGTCTCGCAACTTGTGAGCAAGGTGAAAGAGTTTGTCTACCTGCTCGAAGATCTCCAGCCCGATCAACTCCAGGGTCTCTCGATGGATGATCTCAAGTCCTTCCTTCAAGAACAGCTGCGCAACGCTTACGACCTCAAGGAAGGTCAGATCGAGGAGTTGCGGCCAGGACTGATGCGGGAAGCGGAGCGTTTCTTCATCCTTCAACAAATCGATACTCTCTGGCGTGAACATCTTCAGGCCATGGATGCCCTGCGTGAATCAGTGGGATTGCGCGGCTATGGTCAGAAAGATCCTTTGATTGAATATAAAAATGAGGGCTACGATATGTTCTTAGAAATGATGACGAATATGCGCCGCAATGTGATTTACTCGATGTTTATGTTCCAGCCCGCTCCCCCTGCAGGGACCCAGTCCACTTCAGCTTAACTAACACCTGAAAAGAGAAAAGTTATTTAGTCTCCCAAAAACTCAAGGATTTCTCGATCCTTGAGGTTTTGGGATTGTCCGGCACTTCCCTCACGAATGGGGCGTCCAGCAGACACCGCGTTTAGGCAACTCTGCAATTCGCCCACTTGATTTTCGAGTTGATCAATCCGCTCCATCAGGTTGCGGATCACATTTGCTTCCGCATCTGGCAGGGCTGAGTGGGCGAGGGGGTTGATCCGCACGCCGCTCTGATGGATCACACGCCCAGGGATGCCCACCACGGTGCAGTTCTGCTCAACACTGCGCACAACCACGGAGCCAGCACCAATCCTGGTGTTAGCACCCACCTCAATGGCCCCCAGCACCTTGGCGCCGGCTCCCACCACAACGTTGTTGGCAAGGGTTGGGTGACGCTTGCCGCTGTCTTTGCCCGTACCGCCCAGGGTGACGCCTTGATAGAGAAGGCAGCGATCGCCAATTTCGCTGGTTTCACCAATCACCACCCCCATGCCGTGATCGATGAATACGCTTCGGCCAATCGTGGCGCCCGGGTGGATCTCGATCCCAGTGATTCCACGCCCCAGCTGGCTGAGCAGCCTTGCCGGCAATTTCAGGGGTAGCCGGGAGCGCCAGAGCCGATGGCTCAGCCTGTGGAGGCTGATCGCTTGAAAGCCTGGGTAGCAAAGCAGGATCTCGAGTGGCCCGCGCGCTGCAGGATCACGTTCGCGGATGATCGCAAAGTCGGCCCGAATTTGATCAAGCATGGCCTTGCTGCTTTGAGCCTGTGGCTAGTGCACTCATCATCTCGTGCGAGCAACCCTGATCGCGGCGGATCCGTGCCTGATCAGTGGCTGACCAAGCCAATTTCTTTGCGCAGTAGATCGATCGTGTCACTGCTGAGATAGCTCTCGGCGCAGTGCACTTGGGGCATGCGCATCAGTTGGGAGCGGTTTTGACGCAGGCTTTGCTCCACCAGCGGCATGCTTGGGCGATCGCAGAGCACGTGGCTTGAGGCGCGCAGAAGGGCCAGCAGCCTGCTGCCGATGTCTGGCGTGGCGGTCATCAGCAGCAGGTCATTGCCGCGCATGCTGTGCAGGATTACCTCGGCGGCGCGCAGGATGCCGGGGCTGATGCTCACCAGGCCAACGCAGCTGCCTTGGCGGAGCTCTTTGAGCATCCCCAGTTCTGCCTTGAAGTCATTGAGATCCACGGCAACTGCGCGCACACCGTGTTTCTTGGCCAGCTCTTCTATGGGCTGGAGGAAGTACCTGCTGGTGACCACCGTTCCGTTGCTGGCGCTTTCGAGCACGCTCTCCAGCTCTTCCATCGGCACCACTTCCACGGGCACATTGATGTTGGGTTCGAGTTCTTCTGCGATCAGCATCGATGCGCCAATGTCTTCTCGCGGGGTGCTCACAAGAACCCGGGCGCCGCAGCGCAGGCGCCAATCGATTTCACGCGTGAGCAGTTCTCGGGTTTGCTGCAGAGTGCACCCTGCATTGAGCAGGCCATCCACGCATTTGCGCACCTCTCGATCGAGATCGGTGACGCCACGATTGCGTATGTGGGGCGGCGTTCGGATTTCTCGTGGCTTTTGTTGATCGCGCACGTAGATCCCAGAACCTGCCATCGCTTCCACCACCCCATCGGTTTCGAGCTGGCGGTACACCTTGCTAATGGTGTTGCGATGCAGGCCGGTCTGCATTGCGAGCTGTCTCGTACTCGGAAGACGATGGCCAGGCGGGTAGTGCCGGGCGGCGATAGCGAAACAGATCTGGTTGTAGAGCTGGGTCGATGCCGGTATGTCGCTTTCCTGTTGGATGTGGAATCGCACGCCGGTGGACCGGATTGATGTGGCCACCTTAAGGACTGGACGGCTTGGTGACAATTGCTGAGCTGATCCTTGCCTCGATCTAGCGGCTTATCTTTACGCGCTGATGTCTGCTCCATCTCTTTTTCCTCCTGTTCTTCCCGAGCCATCGCCAGGGTCCTGGGTGATGGTGAACACCGGTCCGGTGCTGTTGCGCTGTTGGTGGGCGTCCACCAACAGCGCAACAGCCAGCGAGGCGTGCCGAGATCGTGCTTCCTGAGATTTTTGGCCTGAAGTATTGGGTGTGGGGTGTGGCCGATCGCTTGTCGCCAGCTGGTGTTCCCGCCTTAGCGATGCCGCTCTTCGCGCGCACGGCTCCAGAGCTTGAGTTGCGTTATGACCTCGAGTCCACCAGCGAAGGTCGACGTCATAAGGAGGCCACGACTAGCGAGGGGATCCTTGCGGACGCTCAAGCCTCGATCGATTGGTTGCGGCAGGCTCTTGAAGCCCGTGATCAGCCTCTGCGCATCACGGTGGTGGGGTTCTGTTTTGGCGGGCATGCCGCTCTGCTGGCCTCCACCCTTGCTGATGTTCAGGTCAGTTTGGATTTTTATGGGGCAGGTGTGAGCCGTGGGCGGCTCGGTGGGGGAGCCCCCAGCTTGGAGCTGCTGCCCTCGGTGCAAGGAGAGCTGCATTGCTTGTGCGGCAGCATCGATCCCCTGATCCCAAACTCAGAGCAACAGGCGATTCAGGCTGCACTGCAAACGGAGGATCCCACCGGACTGCGCTTGCGCTACAACGCCTTTGAGGGCGCTGACCACGGCTTCATGTGCGAAGCCCGTGATCAGTATCACCAGGCCTCAGCTCAGGAGGGCTGGCGACTGCTTCTGGATGCAGCTCAGTCTTGAGTGATGATCCGACGCGCCGGTGAAGGAATGGTGCGCACCGCGTTGTTCCCCACTCCGTCTTCCTTGTCTTTCTTCAACAGCGGAGCTTTGCGGGGTGTGAGAAACATGATCATGTTGCGGCCCTCCCTCTTTGGTGGCTGTTGCACTTCGGCGGGCTCTTCCAGGTCTTTGGCCATCCTGCGCAGCAATATCTCGGCCAACGCAGTGTGCTGAATTTCCCTGCCGCGGAAAATCACCGTGCATTTCACTTTGTCGCCGGCTTTAAGGAAGCGCTGCGCTTGACCAATGCGGACGTCGTAATCGTGAGAATCGATTTTGTAGCGCATCTTGACCTCTTTGACTTCGGTCTGATGCGACTTTTTCTTTGCTTCTTTGGCTTTCTTTTCTTGCTCGAATTTGAATTTGCCGTAATCCATGATCCGGCATACCGGTGGATCGGCTTTCTCGCTCACCAGCACGAGATCGAGCTCGCGTTCACGCGCAACTTCTAGTGCTTTTTCCCGGTCGATCACCCCGAGCTGCTCTCCGTCTGCGTCAACAACCCTTAGCTGTGGGTAGCTGATGCGGTCATTAATGTTGGGGAGCTCCCGGACGGGGGCGCGACGGTCAAAGCGAGGACGTGGGGGCATTCAGTGTGGTGAAGGGCTGCTGATTGAAAGCGGTGCTCAGCAGAGATTGTTATTCAGTTTAGACACGCTTCGATCAGTCTTATCGCTTCGCTGAGCGCATCGTGACCTTCTAACCAGTGGGGGTTGTGTTGACGGCGGAACCAGGTGCGTTGCCGCTTGGCGAATTGTTGGGTCCGCCTTGTGGTGGTGGCGATGGCCTGCGCTTCGCTCAGGTCTCCTTGCAGCACCTTGAGCGCTTCGCAATAGCCGATCGTTTGCAGCATGGGGAGGTCAGGTCCATAGCGCTGGCTCAGCTGCCGCGTTTCTTCAAGCAATCCTTCCTGATAAATCTGCTGGGTGCGTTGGGCGATGCGTGAGCGCAGCTCCACGGGATTGAGTCCGAGCTCCAGCACGCGCCAGGGCGGAGGGTTGGCCGACTGTTGCTCACTCATCGGTTTGCCGCTGGCATACAGCACTTCCAGAGCGCGTTGGGTGCGAATCGCGTCTGCAGGGGCAATCTTGGCGGCTGCTTGGGGATCGGCCTGTTGGAGGAGCTGGTGGCAGCTCGCTTGGCCGAGTGCGCTCAGTTGGCGGCGTAGCTCGGCTTGAGGAGGAACGGCTGGGGGCTGCAGTCCTTGGGTGAGGGCCTTGAGGTACAGGCCGCTGCCTCCGGCAAAAAAAGCCACGCCTCGATCCTTGAGCACCTGGCTCACGGCTGCAGCGGCCTCCTGTTGAAACTCTTGAAGCGTGATCGGTTGATCAGGGGAGCGCAAGTCCAGGAGGTGATGGGTCACGCGCTGTTGTTGCTCGGCAGTGGGTTTGGCTGTGCCGATATCCATCTCTCGGTAGAGCTGGCGAGAATCGATGTTGAGGATCTCCAGTTGGAAGTGCTCAGCAAGCTCAATCGCGAGCGCGGTCTTGCCGCTCGCCGTCGGGCCCACCAGTGCCACCACAAGGGGAGCCTCTGCGTTGGCTGTGATCTCGAATTCAGGGCTGATCTGATTCACCAAAGAAACGATGGGGTGCATCCCCTTTGAAAATGATGCGCCAGAGGCTTCTACGTGCGCCGCTGGGATGCCGGTGGTAAGTTGACTCTCAAAAGGTGGCTGGGCCGACGAAGAGCGCATGAGCGAAGCCTCAAAAGTTCAAGACGCCTACGGTGCCGAACAAATTCAGGTCCTTGAAGGCCTAGAGCCGGTGCGTAAGCGCCCGGGAATGTACATCGGTACAACCGGTCCCCGCGGGCTCCATCATCTTGTCTATGAGGTGGTGGACAATGCCGTTGATGAGGCCCTAGCTGGGCATTGCAACGAAATTACCGTTGTTCTAGGAGAAGACGGATCTGCATTTGTTAGCGACAACGGCCGTGGCATCCCAACGGACGTTCATCCCCGCACGGGCAAAAGTGCCCTGGAAACCGTGATGACGGTGTTGCATGCAGGCGGAAAGTTTGGATCCGGTGGCTACAAGGTTTCGGGTGGTTTGCATGGCGTCGGCATCTCTGTTGTTAACGCCCTGAGCGAGTGGGTTGAAGTCACTGTCCGCCGTCAAGACCAGGTGCATCGCCAGCGCTTTGAGCGCGGTGCCGCCATTGGCAGCCTTGTTTCAGAGCCGCAGCCTGCTGAGGAGAATGGGGTAACAGGCACCAGCGTTTGCTTTAAGCCGGATCATCAGATTTTTACGGTTGGAATTGAGTTCGATTACTCCATACTTTCGGCGCGTTTGCGAGAGCTTGCTTATTTGAATGGTGGTGTGCGCATCATGTTCCGCGATGAGCGAGAGGCTGCCCGGAATAAGGAGGGCCAGCCCCGTGAGGACCTGTACTTCTTTGAAGGTGGCATCAAGGAATACGTTGCCTACATGAATGCGGAGAAAGATCCTCTGCATCCAGAAATCATTTATGTGAATGCCGAAAAAGATGGCGTGACTGTTGAAGCGGCATTGCAGTGGTGCGTTGATGCTTATTCCGACAGCATTCTTGGCTTTGCTAACAACATCCGTACTGTGGATGGTGGCACTCATATTGAAGGTTTAAAAACGGTTCTGACCCGCACCCTCAATACGTTTGCGAAGAAACGTGGTAAACGCAAAGATGCTGATTCAAATTTGGCTGGCGAAAACATTCGCGAAGGCCTTACCGCTGTGCTTTCGGTGAAGGTTCCCGAGCCTGAATTTGAAGGTCAGACAAAAACCAAGCTTGGTAATACCGAGGTTCGGGGCATTGTTGATAACTTGGTTGGAGAGTCACTGAGCCAATACCTGGAGTTCAACCCAGGGGTGATCGACATGATCCTGGAGAAGGCGATCCAGGCCTTTAATGCGGCGGAAGCGGCTCGTCGGGCGCGGGAGTTGGTGCGCCGCAAAAGCGTGCTGGAAAGTTCAACGCTGCCTGGCAAGTTGGCTGATTGCAGCACTAGAGATCCTTCCGAATCTGAGATCTACATTGTGGAGGGCGATTCTGCTGGAGGTTCCGCCAAGCAAGGACGCGATCGTCGTTTTCAGGCGATTCTTCCTTTGCGCGGAAAAATTCTCAACATTGAGAAAACCGATGATGCCAAGATCTATAAAAATAATGAAATTCAAACTTTGATCACGGCCCTTGGCTTGGGGATTAAGGGAGAAGATTTTGATGTTAAAAAACTCCGCTATCACCGTGTAGTGATCATGACCGATGCTGATGTGGATGGAGCGCACATTCGCACTCTGATCCTCACTTTCTTTTATCGCTATCAAAAAGAATTGGTTGAAGGAGGATATATTTACATCGCTTGTCCGCCTCTTTATAAAGTTGAGCGCGGAAAGAATCACACCTATTGCTACAACGAGCAGCAATTGCAAAAAACTTTGGCTGGATTTGGTGAGAAAGCCAACTACAACATCCAGCGGTTTAAGGGTCTCGGTGAAATGATGCCTAAGCAGTTGTGGGAAACCACGATGGATCCTTCCACGCGGATGATGAAACGGGTGGAAGTGCAGGATGCGCTCGAAGCGGATCGAATCTTCACCATCCTGATGGGCGACAAAGTTGCGCCACGGCGGGAATTCATCGAAACCCACAGCGCCGACTTAGACATGGCGTCTCTCGACATCTGATGCGGATGTCAACAGGGTTTGTGTTGCGCTGGGGCTGGCTTCTTGGTGTGGCCTTGATGGCACCAGCGGCTTTGCCCGCCGGTGGTGCCCAGCGGCGGCTTCCACCCTTACGCCGGCAGGAGGGCAAAAGCCCCATGCTCAGTGGTGAATGCTGTGTGCTCCGATCGAGTCCGCTGGTTGAGGCCCCTGCCCTACGGCGTTTGGAGTTAGGCACGCCACTTCAGATGTTGCGTCATTGGCGTGGAGACGATGGCCGCGACTGGATCCAAGTTCAGATGTCCTCAGGCCAGGGCTTGCCAGTTGGCTTTCAGCCAGTTCGCGGTTGGGTGCGTGGCTGATTCCTTCACGGCTGGTCAGGTCGTGCTGGTAGGGATTGGGGCGATTCCTGGAGCGTGGCTGCGGCTGCGGATTGTTAATCACTTTGAGCCGATGGTTCCCCGCAAGCATTGGGGAACGTTTGCGGTCAATCTCGTTGCGTCCTTTGCCCTAGGTCTGGTGCTTGGCCTGCAAGGCAATGATCCCTGCACAACATCTATGGGTCTTTCGGGGCTGACTCTGCTAGTGGCTGTGGGCTTTCTTGGCAGCCTCAGTACGTTTTCTACCTTTGTCGTTGAGTTGCTCAACACCCTCAAGCAAAGGCATTGGCGTGAATCGCTGCTTCTTGGCGTGGGCTCAATCCTGGGTGGTTTGATTGCGGCTGGTTTTGGCTACGGGCTTGGCTTGGCCGAGAGGGTCGCCTGATGCCTCAGTCTTCTTCCACCACAAACCAGCTCACCATTCGCCAAGACTTGAGCGAATTGGCCCTTGTAGCTCTTGGTGCCATCCCTGGAGCTGTGATGCGTTGGCAGATAGGGTCCCATCTGCATGACAACGACGTGATTGTGAACGTGCTCGGTGCGTTCATTTTGGGCTGGTTGGTGGGGCTCCCGCTCCGTCCGAAACGGCAGTTATTGATTGGTATCGGTTTCTGCGGTTCGCTCACCACATTCAGCAGCTGGATGGTGCACTGCGTGACCTTCATCGCTCAAGGCGACTGGCTTGCTGCATTGGCGTTGATCGGCCTCACCCTGGGGCTGGGGCTGGGTGCCGCAGCCCTGGGTGTCTTCGTAGGCCGGAGCTTGGTTAGGTGTTAAGAGCAGACTCAATCGCAGTTTTTAGTTCATCTGAATCGGGCTCAACGCCGCTTTTGAAGCGTGCGATCACCGTGCCGTCTTTGCCCACAAGGAACTTCTCAAAGTTCCAAGCCACATCGCCTGAAGGCTCTGTTGTGTTGAGGGTGGTGTAGGGCTCAGTAGTGCTTCCAGTGGCATGTACTTTGTCGAACAGCTCAAAGCTGGCGTTGTAAGTGGTGGAACAGAAGCTTTTGATCTCCTCCAAAGAGCCGGGCTCTTGACCGCCAAAGTCGTTGCAGGGGAAGCCCAAAACCTGAAGACCTTGAGCGCCATAACTGTCTTGCAACGCTTGCAGACCGCTGTACTGACGAGTGAAGCCGCAGCGGCTAGCCACGTTCACCATTAACAGCACCTTGCCGGAGTAAGAACCGAGTGATTTGTTGGCGCCGTCGGGAGTATTGACGGACACGTTGCTGATGTTGGGGGCCATAACTATTGAGAGTGCAATCGGCGCTGACGATAACCGGCTCCAGCCCCTCTTAGGATGGAGATGGCTGGGCAGAGAGCATGGAAGAAGCCCACGGCCGCAGCGGTGTGAGCGTCACGAATGATCTAATGGCTGAGGTTGTTGCTCAGCAACTGGAATCGATGTTGTCGGTTGGCAATTACGACGGAGTCAAGTTGCTCTTGGCTCCAGTTCAGCCCGTGGATGTGGCGGAAGCGGTTGGCTGCCTTCCGCGAACGCTGCAGGCACTTGCCTTTCGCCTGCTCGGCAAGGACGAAGCGATTGAGGTGTACGAATATCTCGAGCCAGCCATTCAGCAAAGCTTGTTGGAACGGCTGCGCTCTAGTGAAGTGTTGGAGCTTGTGGAAGAGATGTCACCCGATGACCGGGTGCGCCTGCTCGATGAGTTGCCGGCCAAAGTGGTGCGCCGTCTTTTGGTGGAGCTCAGTCCCGCCGAGCGGCGGGTGACCGCCCAGCTACTTGGCTATGCCCCCGAAACGGCTGGCCGTTTGATGACAACGGAATACATCGATCTCAAGGAATTTCATAGTGCCGCGCAGGCTCTCGCCATCGTTCGACGCCGTGCGAGAGAAACCGAAACGATCTATAGCCTCTATGTAACCGACGGGCAGCGCCACCTCACTGGAATCCTGTCTTTGCGTGATTTGGTCACGGCCGACCCCAGCGATTGCATTGGTGATGTGATGACGCGAGAGGTTGTGAGTGTTGGCACCGATATCGATCAGGAGGAGGTGGCCCGTGCGATTCAGCGCTACGACTTCCTTGCTGTGCCTGTTGTGGACCGGGAACGTCGTCTTGTCGGGATCGTCACGGTGGATGACGTGATCGACGTGATCGAGCAGGAGGCCACCCGTGACCTCTATGCCGCTGGTGCGGTGGAGGCTGGTGATGAGGATGACTACTTCCAGAGCAATTTGTTCACCGTCGCGCGGCGGCGCGTGGTGTGGCTTGCGGTGTTGGTGATTGCAAATATCTTCACAATTCAGGTGATCGCGATGAACGATGGCGTGCTGCGTGAGGTTGTGATGCTTGCGGCATTCATCCCTTTCTTGATTGGGACCGGTGGGAACGTGGGTGCCCAGAGTTCAACGGTGGTGATTCGTGGATTGAGCACCCAGCGCATTCAATCTTTGGGTCCTTTGCGTGCTGTTGTCAGAGAGGCGCTCGCCGGCGCCCTGCTGGGCTTGCTGATGCTTTTTGTTGTGGTGCCATTCGCTTGGTGGCGTGGCGACGGCCCACTTGTAGGGATGGCGGTCGGCATCAGTTTGCTTGCTATTACCACCCTGGCCGCCACGGCGGGTGCTGCGTTGCCGTTGCTGTTTAACCGCATGGGTCTCGATCCAGCCCTGATGTCAGCGCCCTTTATCACCACGGCTACAGACGTAGCGGGCGTATTCATTTACTTGAAAACAGCGGAGTGGTTGCTGCTGCATGCACCCCAGCTGCTTGAGGCCACGAGTATTTCTACTCATTTACTCGCCTCGCTCGCTTCCTGAGAGTTCGTTTACGTTTCTTAGGGTTAGTCTTTACACAACTCAATGAAGCGTCATGGCTCCTGCTGCTGCTGTTGCTTCCCGCCCCGCATCTGCCTCCACCGGTCGCGCCTCTGGCGCTGAAGTAGATCTAGTTCGTTCGTACTTGCGAGACATCGGCCGAGTGCCGTTGTTGAGTCATCAACAGGAGATCACGCTTGGCCGTCAGGTTCAAGAGCTGATGGTTTTAGAGGCGCTAGAAGCGGAACTCAAGGATC
>Ga0302114_10000180_pt1 | contig 46656 bp, 47 predicted proteins | sample AG5_Surface_MG_FD_203107 | JGI IMG/M metagenome (GOLD analysis project Ga0302114, IMG submission 203107) | Marine microbial communities from Western Arctic Ocean, Canada - AG5_Surface | ecosystem: Environmental > Aquatic > Marine > Oceanic | place: Canada: Western Arctic Ocean | collected... | reverse complement strand
GCGGCGGTATGTTATCGGGAGGTCCTGCGCGTGAGAGAGGGGACGGGAGACACGACGTCAGCGCGGTGTTCACGCGAGTCATCGCGCGACTCTCGTACGGCGCTTCCGAGGGAGAATCCGGGAAGTGACGGAGCGAGTCGGGTCGAGGCGGTGGATGATGGGGGGACGCACTCGGCACGGCGAAGTTTCCCGGGAGCCCGGCGATCTGCGACGGTCCGGCGGGGAACTGGCGTCGTCCCCGATCGGCCGGTCCAGCCATGGACGGGTCGTAACGCGTCGCCATCCCACGCGTGTGCCTCTCGACTCCCTCCCGTCACTTGACCGGGGGAATTAAAAGTTAATCGATTTCTCGGAACCGAACGCGCCCTCTGGTCCGGTTCGATCGAACGGACGCGCGCTCGTCGAGGCTGCGATGTGTGACGTACGGTCGACGATGAACGCGCGCGGCGGCGGCGGCCCGGTCGCTGCGTTCGTTGCGGGTTCGTCGCAATGCGGGGCCTCCCCAGGTTCACCGCACGAAAACTTAACGCTCTCGACTTTGGGTTGACCCGAGTTTTCTTCGTTACCCCAAATTTGGCTTTTTGGATGGAGTAAAACAGACCCACATTCTTGAGTCATTTTCGACCGTCCATCTGAACGCGCACTTCATGAAACGACACGTTCCTCGGCAGATTCTTTTTCTCGGTTGGCTCGATCGACACAGTTTGGTAGATTCCCCAAACCCTCTACGCACGCGACCACCTCGAGCCACGACATGATCATGCAGACCCCGATCCCCGTGACCCTCCTCTCCGGATTCCTCGGCGCCGGTAAGACCACGCTGCTCAAGCGCATCGTGGAGAACGCCGGCAACTTTCGCGTCGCCGTCGTCGTCAACGACGTCGCGGCGCTCAACATCGACAGCGCCCTGGTCCGGAACACCCGCGCGCTGGATCGCGACGAACCGGGGCTGGTGGAGCTGCAGAACGGGTGCGTGTGCTGCACGCTGCGCGCCGACCTCGTCAAGGCCATCGCGGACCTCGCGTCTCAACGCAAGTTCGACGCCATCGTCGTGGAATCCTCCGGGGTCTCGGAGCCCGCGCAGGTTGCCGAGACGTTCGGCATCGACGTTACGGGTGAGTTTATTTTTATTTCGTATGGGCAATTTGAGTGACGTGTTTTATTATTTATTATTTTCTATTTTCTATTTCCTTCACAGGCGCGTCCGACGACCCTTCCAGCTTGGACCCGCGGGAGGCCAGAGAGCTCGCCGCCGCGGTCAAGTCCTTGCGGGGTGCGTCCACCCTGGAGCAAGTCGCGCGCCTCGACACGTGCGTCACCGTCGTCGACGCCGCCGCGTTCAACGGAGACCTCGCGTCGCCCGCGGATCTCTTGGAACGATTCGGCGCGCGGGAATCGGGCGGCGAGGCGGCCGACTCCGACGCCGACCGGAGCGTCGCGCAGCTCCTCGTCTCGCAGATCGAGTTCGCCGACCTCATCGTCCTCAACAAGTGCGACCTCGTGTCACGCGCCGACGTCCTCGCGCTCAAGTCCGCGCTCACGCAGCTCAACCCGAGCGCCGAGATCATCCTCGCGACCCGAGCCGACGTGCCGTTGAACAAACTCCTATGCACAAACAGGCACGACCCGGACGCCGCGTCCAACGCCGCGGGGTGGCTCCGCACCTTACAGAGCAAACACCAACGCGTCGTGCAGACCAAAGAATACGGCATATGCAACTTCGTGTACAAGTCACGGACCCCGTTTCACCCCGCGCGGCTCCGCGCATTTCTGCACGAATTCGCCGCCGTCCTCGACCTCGACGAAGGTGACGAGGATGGTGACGAGGAGGAAGTGTTCGACATGGACGACGACATGGAAGACATGGATGACACCGACGACGATACCGACGACATTGAACGGCATGGGAACGCCATGGCGATGCCACTGGAGCACCGAAAGGCGGAGACGAACGCCAAACTCGCGACTGCTCGAGATTTATACGGCGTAGTGTATCGCAGCAAGGGCTTCGTCTGGATCGCGGGGCGTGATGAGATGTGCGGCGAGTGGGGCCACGCGGGCGCGGTGCTCCAACTAGGCTGCGGCGGCCCGTGGATGGGCTTGTTACCCGCGGAGATGTGGCCGGAGGATGGGAGCGACGAGCGGGACGCTTTGGAACGCGACTTTGGTAAGTTTATTTTTATTTTCATACGGGCAGTTAGACTAACAGCGTGTTTTGTTCACAGTCAACCCGATCCTCATGGACCGCCGGCAGGAGCTGGTGTTCATCGGCGTTCGCATGAACCGCGGCGCGATCGTCGCCGGGCTGGATCGGTGCCTGGTGACGCGCGTGGAGGCGTCGAGGCTACGGGCGGATCCGAACGAACGCCTGCGACAGGACGAGTGGAAGCTCGGGCTGCGCGGGGTCGTGTCGGCTGCCGAAGATCCTTTTCCGAGATGGCCGAGCCTGGAGGACATGAACCTCGGGGGGGGCGACGAGGATGACGGCCACGACGGCCACCACCACGGCCACGGTCATCGCCACTGAACGGATGACCGGCCGTTCCGATGAATTGAGAGAGTCGAGGGAGGGCTCTCGACCTCTCCTCGTCTTCTTTCCTTGTTTTTTTTTCTCTTGAATAAATAAACCCAAAAGTGCGTTTTTTGCATTATCTGTGCGAAACTGATGATTTCTTTGGCGACCAAATTTTGGCGGCGCGATCAGTGCCTACAGACGTCATAAATCGCTTTTGGGAGATGACTTCGTGAATAGACCAAGAATTAGGGGTCAGCGCGCGTGATAATGTAAAATATCTGTGACGCGCATTTCTGAAAGGTCTAGGTTTTTGAGACGTTGACAGCCTGGCCGCCTCTTCTCCCATTTCCCCCACGCGCAAGCCTCTACACCGACGACCGACAAACCGTTCATCATGCCCTCCTGCAGCTGCAGCATCTGCGGGATCTCCAAGGTTGCCGCCATCGGCACCGCCTTCCTCCTCATGTCCTCCCAGCCCGCCGTCGCGCACCGCGCGTCCATCTCCGAGTCCGGGACGCGGGTCAGATCCCTCAGATCTCTCCTCGCCGCGGACGATCACGCCGGCCACGATCACCACGACGACCACGTCGCCGCCCCCGAGTGCGCCTGCCTCGCCGCCTCCGAGGGCTGGCCCCTCGACTGCACCGACAAGACCGCCATGGCGAAAGCCCTGACCTACCTCGAGGCAAACGCCGACTGCAAGACCAAGTCCCACTCCGCGACGTGCGAGAAGAATTACAACGTAATCAGGGCTCATCACGATCACTGCGACCACGACGAAGTTCCCGAAGAAGTGGAAACGGAGATCCACGAGTTCGAGTCTTTTTACACCAAGTGCAAGATCCACCGCAAGTACGACGTCACGATCGACGACTGCGCCGAAGCCCACTGCGACGAGGCGTCCGAGCTCAACGCCACAGTCACCAAACTCGCCGACAACAACTGCGCCACAGGGACAAAATGCCAGACGGAGACCGTCTGCAAAAACGCGTACCAAAAGATCCTGATGGCGCACGATACCTGCGACCACGACGATCTTCCCACATCCGTCGAGAAGGCTATCCACGACTACGAAGATGCGTGCGAGCTGAGCCTGTGCAACACCGCTTCCAAAGAAAAAACCGCGCTCACGACGACGTGCTCAACGTCCGGCGCCGCTTCAACGCCCACATCGTTCCTGCTCGCCGCGACCGGCGCCGCGATGATCCTCGCCGCGGCGTGAGAGACTGCGCCGTCATCTATGCTACGATACGAGTCACAGTCTTTGTTTTACTTTTTGCATTTCTGTTTTCCAATGAAAGCGTCCTCGACGAGTGACGCGATTTAATGAATTTAAGATTTTAATCTGATCGACGTCCCCGCTCGCGTGCGTCATAACCCCGCCGGGAAGTTGACGGTCGCCTGCTCCACGACCGCCGCGCCCCCCGCGTTCCACGCCAACCTCAGCCGCATCGCCAGCGCCTTCTCCCCGTGCTGCGAGTTTGTCACGTCCAGCCTCTGCGTCACGACGCCCCCTACGGGCAATTCGCCCCCCGACGCCGTTCTCATCGCCAAACTCATCGCCTTGGGAACCGCGCACTGCAACACGTACCCAGTCATCGGAGTCCCGCCCAGGTTTCGTGTGGTCGCAACCACGGTCGTCAACGAATGGTCCGTGACGTCGGGCTTGGTGCACTCGAACGAAACCTCCACGCCATCCTTGGAGAACGCGACGATGGTGGCGGCCGCCGGCGAAGAGCCCGCCGCGTTCATCGGGGGCGGCGGCGCCGCGGGGGCGCCCATGCCCATCAGGTCACTGAGAGGGTCCACGGACGCCGCCGGAGTGGACGCCGACGTGGGAGCCGGCGCGCCCATACCCATGAGATCCCCGAGGGGGTCCACCGGCGCGGGCGCCGCCGCGCCGCCCATCGCCGCGAAAGGATCCATTGAACCGATTGCCGGCTGCGTCGACATGCCCCCCATGAGGTCCGCGAGCGGATCGACCGACCCGCCCGCCGCCGCCGATGAAGGTGTCGCGTCGTACCCGGCCATCAGATCCCCGAGCAAGTCTACGGCCGAGTTTCCCGTCGACGGGGCACCCGGGGCGGGGTCGTCCATACCCATGAGATCCCCGAGGAGGTCCCCGGCGCCGCCGCCACCCGCCGCCGCGGGCGCCGTCCCCGTATGGACCCCCCGCCCCGCCACGCCGTGCAGCGCCTCCTTCGACTTCATCACGAACGGCGGGAGGCGCTCGAGTAACGGCGCCGCGAGCGCCGGGCCGGCGTCGAATATCCTGCAAAACTCAGACGCTCGCTGTTGCAACTCCACATTCGCGCTCGTCCCCGCTTTGTCCATCGCCCCGCGCACAGCCCTCGTCTGCGTCTTGAACCGGCACCCGAGCTTAGCCAACGCCGTGATCGACGTCTGCTTCACCGCGCTCGGCGCGTGGATATCACCCAAGATGGACTCGAGCAGCTTGACGACGTCTTCCTCGGAAATCACAGTGTTGACCTCGTTTTGAAGCCGCGTGGTCTGATCCACGACGACGTCGCCGTACTCGCCTAGGACCCACGCGGCGACCGCGGAGAGCTGGAAGTGGTTGGACTGCTGATCGAAATCGAACGCCGCGCGGAACAGCGCCCGCCCGGCGTACCCCTGAAGCTCCGGAGAGTTTGTGATTAAAATCACGAAATCGCGAGCCTGGACACAAAACACGACGGACGTCAGTCTAATTGCCCACAAGAAGGAGAAATAAAAGTAAGAAACGAACCTCCTCCTCGGCTACGTACGACCCGCCCTTCATCAACAACTCCACCGCGGTGTCCACGTGCCACCTGCGATTCGGCGCGAATTTGGTGATGAGCTGCGAGATCCGCCGCGTGAGGTCCGCCTTGAACTCGATATCCGCCACGCCGAGGTAATCCAGCAGCTCCACGGCCAACGTCTCGACGTTGTTCTCGTTGACCAGCGCGTACACGAGCTGAAGCGCGGATCGTCGAATGGTGACGTCGCTGTCCTTGACGCACTCGACGATGGTGTGCCTGTGCCGCTGCACAGCCTGCGTGTCCACCGCGACCACCTTGGCGAGCGTGTTCAGCGCGACGTATCGAATGTTGTTGTCCTTGTTGCCGAGGAAACGGCCGAGGATGTTCACCGCCAGCACGCGAAGCCCGCCCACGGATTCCACGCCGATGATCGCTGTACACAAACAAGACAAGACGTCAGTTCTCTAATTGCCATATACGCGATGATTAAAAGAAACTCACCGTTCACCGCCTCGTAGAGGATGGCGTTACCCGCGTTTTTGGCGCCGTCGGTGTTGGACGCTACGTTGGCGAGGACGTCCGACATGGCGTCGCTCGCGTCCGCGTCCCCGGCGCCCAGCTTGGCGAGCAGCTGCAGCAGCTTCACCTGGAGAAACGGATCCGCGTGCCCGCCCACGTCGTGCTCGGCGGAATACCCGGCTCGGATCAGCGACATCAAGATCTTCACCAACACCGAAACGTGCTTCCGAAAGTGCACCACGTGCGACTCGTCCACACCGCACAGCTCCAGCGCCAGGGTGACCGCGCATAGGAGCACGCCGTGGTGCCTATCCGACAGCAATTCACCCGCGCCGTCGACGAATCTGTAAACAAGGGAACACGTCAGTCCAATTTCCCATAGACACATTAAAATAAACTCACTCGTCCGCCAAGTCGGGGACTTTCTTGACGATTCGGACGCTGCACAGCGCGGCTTTCTTGCGCACGTAGCTGTTCTTGCTGTGGAGCAACGCGGCCACCTCGGGCGCGACGTCGCGCGCCATCTCCGCGGTGCATATGTTCCCCAGGGCGCACAACGCGAGGCCCGCGATGAAATGGTTTCTGTGCACAAAACACGATGTCGATGTCAGTCTAATTGCGCGTACGTGAATTAAAAATAAACGTACCTGTGCGCGAGATCGTTCTTGATGGTGTTGGTGACCATCATGGTCACCTCTTGGCGCTCGTCCAGTAGGACCATGAGTCCGAGGTAGCCGATGCGTTTCTCCGGGAACGACGCGCGTGCGATGAGTGTGACGCACTCCATCTGTCCCCAGTGCGTTGGGTACCCCAGCATGTGGAGGTACATCAGTTTCGCTACGTTTCGGTGGGAGTAGTGGGATTGCGCGTCTTTGAGGGACGCGCGTATGGACGCGGATTCCTTGGCGACGAGCGCGCGCTCCTCCGCCGCGGTCTTACACGCGCGGACGGACCTGATCAGCTCCCTGGGTCGTGGTAGGTAGCGGAGTGGGGGTTTGGGAGGGTCAGGAGAGGGGAGGATTATTGGCGCGTGCGTGAGTCGCTAACGTGCCCTAGCGGGCGCTTGAATGGGGGGGCGAGGCGGGGGGCGACGGCGGCGTGCGGGGCGATGAAGGAGTCGCGAGGGCGCTCACCTGAGACGGGTCGCCATGGTGAACGCGTCTCCGTTCCCGGACCGTCCAGCGGCTCCTGAGGGTGGACGCTCCTCGGGCGACTGTGACACGGGCTCGCGAGATCCAAAACATAACTTTGGCTGAGAAAAAGAATTGCAGCCGACCCACGAGTGTCCGGCCGAAGCCGCGGCGCCCCGAGGGCCCCGAACGCGCGCGCCGCCGCTCACAGCGACGCGCGCGTTCGCCTTCGACGCTCGTCGCCGCCGCATCGAGAGTGACCGAGAGTGTGGCGAGGCGCGTCGGCACGTCCATTCCACGACGGCCGGCCGGCACCCGTCGGACCCATCGGGCGCGTCTCGAGGAACTTCCGGACTCGGCTCCACCACCAATCGGCGCGCCAGCCATGACGAGATGGAGCCGACGCGCCACCGCGCTCATCCTCGCGCTCATCCTCGCGTTCACCGCGTCGCTCGCGGACGCCGCCGATGCCACCCGCGGACGGTCGATGCCCCGCCGGCTGCTGCAGCAGCGCGAACGTACCGGCGCGACACCATCCACGACGCGCGCCTCACCCACACCCCGGGCCGCGGCACCGTCGACGGCATCCGTGAAGAAGCGCGAGCCCGCACCGGTGGCGACGCCCGCGGCGCGAACCGCGGCGGTATCGAACACGCCGTCGTCGGGTAACCCCGCGCACGCGGGTAACCTCGACTACGACGCCCAGGACCCCTACGACGTCGCGCTCGCCAAGGGCGAAGCGCTTCCGACGGGAGAAGATCTCAATCGCGAGGACACGACGCAAAAGCAAAAGCCCGCAGCCGCAGCCGCCGCGCCACCACGCGTGGAACCCACGCCGGTGCAGACGACGCCGCCCGTGTACGTCGCCCAGAAGACGGCGTCGCAGTCGACGCAGCGCGCGGGAACGTCGCGTCCCGTGCGTCAGGACGAGAAGGAGGACGAGAAGGAGGAACATGTCGGCGCGGTCGGGGCGGCGCGGGAGAAGCCCAGGATGGGAACCGGCGCGTCCTCACCCGATGACCAGGCAGGCGACACCCGGCGGACGTCTTCGTCAGCGACGAACGCCGCCTTCCCGCCGAGGCCACCCGCGCCGAAGAGGTCCCCGCCCCCGTCGCCGCCGCCCGCGCCGCGGCCCCCGTGGCCACCGTGGCCCGAGCAGCCGGCGACGCCGCCGGCGCCTCGGCCCCCGAGACCCGGTAGCAAGGCGGCGCCCGCGACCCAGAACAACATCACGGCGCCCGCGCAGAACGCTACCAAACCCGCGGCGTCGGCTGCGTCGGCGTCGACCAAAGAGGAGGTTAAACCGGGCGCACCGGCCGGCGACGACGGCAACAACGCCACCAAAGCCGAACCCAAAGCCGAAGAACCGGAGAAGGAAGTGAGCGCAGCCGAGAAAGCCGCCGCCGCGTACGAGGCGATGCTGGCGTACATGAAGGGGAAGGATGAGAAGGGAGGCGGGGAACGAGAGGCGGGGAACGTGACCAAGCCCGAGGCGGCGGCGGGGAACGGGACCAAGCCCGAGGAGGCGGCGAAGGAGAAGGCGGGCGAGAAGGAGGAGACGAAAAAAGAGGAGAAAAAAGAGGAACCGGCGGAAAAGTCGCTCACCGAGGCTGAGACACAGGCCAAGCTCCGCGCCGAGGCTGACGCCGAGGCCGATAAGCTCGGCTTCGGCGTCAAGCGCACCGGCGCCGTCGGCGCGTCGGCCGCGGCGAGAGGTGGCGACGTCGGGACGGAATTTGCCGCCGAAAAGAACACGGCTGTGTTTTCGCAGAGGACACAGCTGGTCGCCGGAGCCGTCGCGGTGGGTTGCGTCGGTCTCGTCGGCGCGGTGTACGCGGCGAGCAGGGTGACGTCCGGCCCGCACTCGTCCCTCGAGCGCGGGTGGTCCAGTCTGAAGCTTCCCAAGGGTTTCCGACCCAAGGCGGAGTCGGGCGGGGGCGGGTTGGGCGAACCAGGCGAGAAAGGGAGGGTCAAGTACCGGGAGCTTCAGATGACCGAGGAGGGCGCGACGGAAGGGGTCGGCGGGTCGTCGTCGTCGTCGTCGAGCAATGAGGGCAGGCGCGGGGGTCGGAAGAAGAGCGGGCGGCGGATGACGACGGAAGAGGAGAGCTTCTACGACCTGTGAGGCGCCGACGCGGCGCTCGCGATAAAATATCTAAACTTTATTCGCTGACGTGGAATCCGATATCCAAATTGCGCTTTTTGTCACTTCCCCCCGCGCCCCGATCGCGCGCGCGAGCACCGAGTGAAACATGTTCTCCACCGTCGCGGCCAAGCCCGCGGGCCTCGTGGCCTCCGCCAAGCGTCCCGTCGCCCCCGACCGCCGCGCCAAGCCCGTGGCATGCCCCCGCGCGTCCGCCGATTCCGAAAAGGCCCGATCGGTTGTTAGCCGACCCGAGGACACTAATAAGATCGCGCTCTCCCGCCGCGACGCGCTCCTCGCCGCGCTCGCCGCGCCGCTCGTCATGCGCGACGCACCCGCGCTCGCCGAGACAAAGAAACGCGCGGGCGCCGCGGGTTCCGCCCCGCCCACCCCCGAGGCTGCCTTCGCGTCCCTCCGCACGGACATCGAGAAACTCATGACAAAGGATGGAGATTTCGGCCCCACGATGGTCCGCCTCGCGTGGCACTCCTCGGGCACCTACGACAAGATGTCCAAGACCGGCGGCAACGGCGGAGGTACCATCCGCTTCAAAGAAGAACTCGCGCACGGCGGCAACGCCGGCCTCGACAAAGCCGTCGCCAAACTCGAGCCCATCCACCGCAAGCACCCGACCATCTCCTACGCCGACCTCTTCGCCTACGTAGGCGTCGTCGCCATCGAGACCATGGGCGGCCCGAAGCTCAAGTTTTCGTACGGCCGCGTCGACGAGATGGACCCGAGCGCCGTCACCCCCGACGGGCGGCTCCCGAACGCCGACGTCGGCGACGGCCCGGGTCCAAAAGAACGCGACCACCTGCGCAAGATCTTCGGCAGGATGGGCTTCAAGGATCAAGAGATTGTCGCGCTCTCGGGCGCGCACGCTCTCGGTCGATGCCACGCGGACGCCTCCGGGTACGTCGGTCCGTGGTCCGGTACCCCGCTGCTGTTCAACAACAGCTACTTCGTCCTGCTCAAGGGCCTGAAGTGGGCGCCGAACGACGAGGCGGCTAAGTTCCAGTACAAGGACCCGAGCGGGTCGCTCATGATGTTACCCTCGGACATCGCGTTGATCGAAGGTGAGTTTCTTTTTATTTCCGTATAGGCAATTCGACTGACATCGTGTTTTGTTCGAAGACGCCAAGTTCAAGAAGTACGTTGACGTGTACGCCAAGGACCAGAAGAAGTTCTTCGTGGACTTTGCGGCTGCGTTCGAGAAGCTGGAAGGCCTCGGCACCAGCGGACTCACCCCTCTCGACGCGTAGAGGAGGGTTCGACGCGTCCCTGTGGTGCTGATGAGACCTTGTATTTGTGACGAAAGACCTGTATAAACAAAACACGACGTCAGTCAAATTGCCCATACGCGAATTAAAACAAACTTGTAATGTTACGCGCGATCAGATTCCAGCCGTCGCGTGTGGGCGAACCGATGGCAACTTTGAATGTCAGTCACTTCCCGGGGCGCTCTCCTCGAAGAAGGGGGGGGAGTCGCCGTGTCGCCGTCGCGAGGGACGCGGGGCGCGATGGGGTGGACGCCAGTGCTCATGTGCTTGGCGCTGTGCGCGCGGGTCGTGGACGGATGGAGCGGGGAGTCGCGGCGGGGCGACCCGGTCTACATGACGTTCCACGAACAGGTCCCGCCGAGCGACTGGTACCAGATGCCGAGCCCCCCGCCGCCGCCGTCGCCGCCGCCGTCGCCGCCGCCGTCACCCCCGAGCCCGCCGCCGAGCCCGCCACCGCCATTGCCGCCGCCGAGCCCGCCGCCGCCGCCGCATCCGCCGCCGCCCAACCCCAAACCACCGCCACCGCCGAGGCCACCGCCACCGCCACCTTCACCGCCGCCGAGCCCGCCGCCGCCGGCGCCGCCGCCGCATCCACCCAACCCGCCCGCGTGGCCGCCGTTCGCGCCGGCGCCGCCCCCACCACCACCGTCCCCGCCGCCGCCGTCGCCGCCGCCGCGGATGCACAAACCCCCGCCCACGCCGGGAACGCCGCCCCCGTCGCCGCCCCCGCCGAGCCCGCCCCCCCCACCCTCGCCGCCATCGCCCCCGCCGCCCCCACCGGACACCCTCCCCCCGACGTGGGCATCCGAACGCTTCCCGTACCTCGCGGGGGTCGACGGTATCTCCGCGAGGCTCCACGTGGCGCTCTCCGAGCCATCCAGGGTGTTCTGGTCGGTCGTTCGATTGGGCGCGATAGATACCGCGACTACATCGCCGCCGCCGCCGTCGCTCTACGACCTACTCGCGGGAAACGTCACAGACTCCGATTACGTCACCCAAGGTAACTCAGGATACGACCCGACGCAACAGCTGAACGTGGGCATGAGGCTGGACGGGCTGAGGCCGACGACGAGGTACGATGTCCACGTCATCGCCGCGGACGCAGCGCGCGGTAACGTGCAGCCCGCCATCGCCACCCTGTCTTTCCATACGGCTCCCATTCGACGGTATAGGGAACACGAGTTGGTCCGCGCGTGCGCGGAGGACTGGCACCAAGGTAAGCAGGAACGGATGACGTGGGAGTTTGAACGGATCAAGGCTGACGGGTTGATGTCGGACAGCGATCTCGTCAACTACGCCGCGGAGTTGAACCAGCTGTTCACGACGTGCGCCGCCGTGGATAAAGGGAAAGGGGGGAAAGGGTCGGTGACGTTCGGCTCGGGAGGCGCGGGGTACCAGACCTACAACGACGTCGGCTACGACCCGCGCGGCGGGTTTTGATTAGACGTGGTCCGATTAGCTACTAGCGGACTCATTAGTTAGAGACGTGACACTTATTATGATAGCAGCCGACGAATTCTGAAAAGTAATCTATGATTCAGCGCCTGTTTTGCAGCGTCTCAGACCGAAGGTCGTCCCCTTCCTCCACCTCGTACTCCGCCTGCACCGCGCACTCCCTTAAACTCGCCCCAGACCCGATCACCGCGCGTGGGCCGATCACGCTCCCCTGCACCGTCGCGCCATCCTCGATCGTCGCGCGGTTCATCACCACGCAGTTGACCAGTTTCACCCCCGAACCCACGCTGCACCCGGCGCCCACCACGCTTCGCTTCACGCTGCACTTCTCACCGAAGCTCGTCCCGCCGCCCACGATGCACCCAGGGCCGATCGTGCTCTTGCCTCCGATGACCACGGTCGGGTCGACGAAGTTCTCGTACTTGCTCATACGTCGTCCGTTCAAGTGCGCGGCGACGGCGCCGTCGGCGATTTCTCGCGAAACTTCCAACAACGCGGGGACGACGGTGTCGACGCGGGCGCAGTAGGCGTCGTCCGGCGCGAGGTGCGCGCAGCACGGCCGCGGGGCACCCTCGCCCCCCTTGGCGTCCTTGTTCTCCTTGTCCACGCCGAACACCGCCTCCATCAGGCCTCCGTCGTCAGCGTTCGCGTTGGACTCGCTGTTGGACTCCGCGGCTGAACTTTTCCCGACTTGATCCGACCCAGGCGCGAACTGCCTTCGAACCAACGCCGGTATGACGTCGAGCTGCAGCGATGTCATGTGTCGCTTCTGCTCGAGTAGGTGCGACACCTCGTGTTTGTCCAGCACGTACAGCTGTGCGTCCAACAGGTCCGTGTGCACCACAAAGTCGGACACTCGGTTCATCATCGGCCGGCGCAATTTCAGAACTTTGTCGACGTCTTCTTCGTCCGCCATGAGTAAGAGTTTGTCGCCGGAGAGGCCGACGTAGTGCGCGCCCTTGGGCGGGCGGCCGACCTTCATGTCCAGGCCGTTCCACGCGCGGCGCTTGGCGAGGAGGCACGTCGCCACCGCGCCCCTTCGCACGTGCGTTGCGAGGACGTCGGCGATGGAGACGTCGGTGACGAGGTCTCCGGCGACGACGGCGAGGGTGTCGGCATCGGCGGAGACGCTCGGCATGGCGGCGCGCAGGGCGTCCGCGGTGTCGGCATCCTCGGGCGCGGTGATGACCTCGACGTCGCATCCGCCCTCGTACCCTTCCTTGAGCCACGCGTCGAATCTCGACGCCGCGTGATCGCCGCGCGCGACGAGGAGAACATCCTTGACCCCACCAGCTTCGAGCGTCTGGAGCGCGTGCCACACGATCGGGTTGAAGCCGAGATCGAGCATGTGACGCGGTCTGTCCTGGGTGACGAGGTCGCCGAAGCGACGCTCGCCACCGCACGCCAAGACGACGCCCTGTACCGACATGGTCCCAGGTGCGGTGCCGGTGTGCGATCTCACAAACCCTGAAACCCTTTTTCCTCGGGGGCGACACGATGCTCACATCAAACTTTCCCGCGCTCGATGAGGTCGCCGCTCGCGCTCATCGCGCTCATCGCGCTCTGCGTCTCCGTCGGTGCCCGCGCGGATACGGACGAGCCCTTCAACGGCGCCGTCCACTCCGACCCCGGCGTCGACACAGCTGTGGACGACGGCATGACGGAGGAGGCTCACGCGGTCGCGTGGATCGACGTGGAGATGAACGGCGACATCTTTGTCACTCGCAAGTCGTGGCAGCCGCCGCAGTACCACCTGGAGGACGACACGTACGTCCGCATGCGCGGATGGGTGAGCACGATACGCGCGGCGGCCGCGGGCGAGGCGGTCTTTCGCCTGCCGGAGGATGCCAGGCCGGGCCGCACGGAGCCGTGGAAGGTGAGCATGAAGGGAACCGATCGCGAGATTCTCCTCGGTAAGTTTATTTTAATTCGAGGTCAGGTACGGGCAATCAGTCTGACGTCACGTGTGTTTTGTTTATTACAGGCGAAGATGGCGTGGCGAGGTTGCTGACGGACATCCCGGCGGATAACTGGATCCCACTCGCGGGGTTCGCGTTCAACAGCTGGCGCGCGGCGGGTGGGGACGCGGCAGACAGCGGCGCGCCCAAAGCCGAGCTCGGCACCGGGTCCACGACGTTCGAGGAGGTCGAGCTACCAAAGGACGAGCTGTGACGTGATGATGTTGATAAATTGAATTCGGTTTTGGCATTGCATCGCACCGCCCCGCTACCCGCTACGCCTCGTCGAGAGATATCTTGGACGCCTCCACCTGCGACTCCGCCACGCCCGGCGGCAACTTCCCTTTCCCGCCCGCCAAGATCTCACTCGCCACCTGCGTCACGTTGACCTTCCGCCGCCCGCGAGGTTGCCCCATCGCCCAGTCACGATAGTCTACCGCGAGCTGCTCCAAAAACCACGGTAGGACCGATCGTAGGCACCAGTCTAGGAGCCCGCACAGCCTCTCGCTGCCCGCCGCCGCGAACGGGCCTTCCGTGAACGTCCCCGCGACGTCGATCTGGCACTTGATCGCGGCGCCGTTATTAGCGGCGCTGACGGTGTTTGCCATCTTGAGGTCTTTGAGGGACTGATTCATCGCGTCGATCACTTTGCTTCGCTTGCCGGTCCTCGACGCCTTGACGTCGTTCATCGTAGCTCCCAGCAGCACCTGCTCGCACCCGTCAGGGGTGGGCACGATCCGTAGGGTGCCCACGGGTTCGATCTCCCACATCAGTATCTTCTGAATCCCCGCGTTGATCCTGAACGTCCCGTCGTCGATCCTCTGCACCGCGGACGAGTCCAAGACGTTGTACTCGTTCGCGGGTAGCCGGACGTACTCGAGGACTCCGCGGTTCGGCATCGCGTTTGTGACGATGGATGGATCGATGTCCACGGTGAACGCGCGGGAGACGTCGAGCGTGCTACCGCCCGGGACGGACGGTAGGTCCGCGTACGTCATCTCGGTGGCGTCGTACGCCAAGTCTTCATCGTCCACGTCGTCGCTGTCGCCGGGGTATGCGGCATCCTTCTGTGAGGCGTACGTGCGGACGGCGACGCGATGCCGGCGTACCGCGCGTGGGCGGGTGCGCGTGGCGAGCGCGGCGTGGGAGGTTCCCCGCGCGAGCGACGTCGTCGTGGTCGCCATCCTCGCGGTGTGACACTCTGCGGGGTTGAGGTTTTTGGCTTGTAAAATATGTAAATAAATTCGCCCGCGGAGGCGCCCCACTTCCGGTGGCGCGAAGCGCGGGGGTCGACGATGGAGGCCGCTGTCCGGTACCACGTTCCGCAGCGGACCCTCGACCTGAAAACCGAGAGCGCGTACTTCCGCGTGCGACTGTGAGTGCCCGTCCCCTCGTCCCGTCCCAACGCGCCCGCCCAACCGCCACTCCCTCACCGCCCGCAACCTTCCCCACCGTCACGCAGCGAGCTCCGAGGCGCCACGGAAACCCCGACGCGGTCACATTTCGCCACCGTGATCACGCACGCGCTCGCCAAGACACACGGCGTCGTCGGCGGCGCGGTTCCCCTCGACCACCTCTCGTTCGAGCCCGAGGTTAACGACGCATCTGAAGGGGAGTTTGATCCATCGATGAAAACTTCCGCGAGGAGAGTCATCGGCGTCGTTCGATGCCACGCGGGTGACGCCCGCAAGGTGCGAACCGCACTAGCGATGCTGACCACGACGCACGACGGGACGGAGTGCGTCGTCCGGACGCTCGGCGAGGCGACGTCCTTGGTCGCACTCGCGGGGGAGTGCGCCGCGCGAAACCTGACGCTCCGGCTCCGCGGCTGATGATGTATTCTGGTAAGATGCATTTAGTTATACGCGGGCCCTCTATAGCTAGCTAGTACGTAGCCCACTGTCGTGTAAAACGACGATATCATACGGTAATTACCACCGCGACTCGGTACCGTCACTCGGTGTTGGACGGAAGTCCCGGGTTGAGCAGCTCGGACGTCGGCGACAGCCCGAGGTCCACGCATTTTCGCCGTTTCTCCATGAATCGCATCGCCGTCGCCTCCGCGGCGTCCGTCCCTCGCGCGGCGTACGCCGCCATCTTGGCGTCCTCCAGCTCCTCGATGGCACTCTCGAGCGCGGGGTTCGAGCCCTCGTAGATCTCTTTAAACTGCTTTGGGACGGCCATCATGTATTCCACCATGCCGCGCTTGGTGTTGTCTAAGACTGCGGCGAAGCCACCTTCGGGCATTTTGAGCATCCCGGTTTCCTCATCCTTCTCCATGCCGTAGTTGACGACGTTGATGACGACGGAGAGGAAGATGGCGTTGAGGCAGAAGAGGAAGACGACGGGGTCGTAATCGTCGCGCAGCGCGATCTGCGCGATCGTGGATGCGCCGTGCTCGGGCGCCAAGGCTGAGGTGGAAACGGAGATCCTCGTCGATCTTTGGAGCGTCGCGGACGATCGATGATGCGACGCCGCGCCAGGGGCTGTGTGACGGCGGACCGTCGCGATCGCGGCCTTGGAGGCGCGGACGATGCGGCTCGTCGATGCGATCGCGGTGATCGGCGCCGCGCGGCAGGTGACGGTGGCCATCACGCGCTGCGGTGTACGGGAGGACTGATGAAGCGACGACGTCACCCGCTCGGATAAACTGGTTCAAATATTTTTGGCGACGGTTTTCAGCACGTTTGCCCATAGGACTTTTGGCAAAAAATACATCCCAGTAACCCAATTAGGCTAAAACTCGTACGGCGATCAGTTAGGATCAGTGTGGTGCGCTATTTGTTCTTTTCCAGAAAAAATCGGATACGGCAATTGGTCTGGCTGGATGGTTTTGAGCGGCTGAAAAATCCTGTGACGGTGGCTCCACGCGCCACGCTGTCCTCACCCAGATATGCCGATTGACAACTCCGAACACGCATTCGTCCGAGACGCGTCGCACGCCCCAAGCCGGCCCCAAGCCAGGGTCCACCGAGCTCACCCGCGCCTCCACGTTCGTACATCACACACCGAGACCCCCGAGCGCCGCCATGCGTGCCCTCGCCACCTCCACGACCGCCCGCGTCTCGGCCGCGACCACCGCCGGCGTCCAATCCAATTCTCGTGGATCGGCTCGCGTCACCGGCCGCGTGGGCGCGTCCAACGCGACGTCCTCGGGCCTTCCCAAGGCCAATTCCCGCGTCGTGGTCGCCTCCGTGGCCACCACACGCGATGCCGTCGTGTCACACGCGGCCGCCCCCGCCGCCAAGGTGGTCTACGACACCGTCCTCTACTCCTTCGCCGAGGATGGCTCGGCGACAATTCTGACCCGCGCCGATCTCGACGCGGTTCACGCGGCGATGCACGTCAACGCCATGTCCACCGAGAACAACGGCACGACCCAGGACACCGAGACGACAACCGTCGCCGACGACGCCATCGACGACGCGCTGGTGTCCATCGACGAAGGCGAGTGCGAGGAGGCATGCCCCCTCGTCTTCGGCGAACCCGAGCCAGCTGAACCGGAGATCGCAACCGAGAAGAAAGAACCAGAAGCGGTTCTGGCTTCGACCCTGTCCCAGACGCAAGTGGATCAGTCCTTGGGCGACGCCGCGGGCATCGGTGCCTCCGCGTACAGCTCCGACGACGTCCTCTGCATGATGTACGGCGTCGACATGGACAAAGAGGACGCCAAGCACAAAGTCGCCTTCTTCTCAGTCGACGGCGCCGTGATGAATCCCGCGTCTCTTCGAGCCGCTTCACTCGCCGCGGCGAAACCCGGCACTTCCTCCGATGAGTCCAATGATTCATCCAACTTCTTCCAGAACATCTGGAGCGCCATCGTCGGCGCCTTCAAGGGTCCCACGAACGAGTCGGTGGCTGCCGTGGGACCCGGTGTCTTCGCCGGGGTGGCCGCGGCGGATGTTGAAAAAATCGCCAATCGCGTCCACGCGGAGCATTTGGCAAACGCCGTCTACCCCGAGGCTGCGCGGTACGCCAAGCAGCTCAGGTACGACGGGTACAAGATCGTACTGGTGACGTCCCAGCCGGCGTGGCTGCTGGCACCCTTGGCGGAGTTCATGGGCGCGTCGCGGGTCGTCGGCTCTGACCTCGCGATCGACTCGGAAAGTGGAAAGTTCACCGGTGAATTCGATAACGGCGACGCGATGGCGGGTGACGTTCTCAAGGCACGGATCGAGTCGTTCGCCGCGCGGGTTGGCGTGGACCTCGCCAAGTCCATCGTCTACGGCAACGGCGATGCGGACCTGCCGCTCATGAAGGCGTGCGGCAAGGCGTACGCTGTGTCCCCAGAGGCGTCGTCGGCGGTGGCGAAGGCGGCTGATGAAAACGGGTGGAACACGTTGGGTTGGCGCGAGGACTCCGAGCGCAAGGCTGCGCGCGATGAGGAGGCGGCGGCGATGGACGACGCGATGAATGCGGCGCGTGTTAACGGGACGCTTCAGCCGGCGTACGCCGCCGTCACCGTCAACGGCACTTCCGTGAGCGCCAAGAGCCGGGCGTGGGTGGTGAGCGACCCGGACCAGTACGATCCGGAGAACGACAGGCGGCGCGGCTGAGCAATCGCACACGCGGACCGTCGCTAATACGTGTATAGATTCCTTTTACCTCGTCGAGCGTCCGCGGTGGGCGTCGACGAGGCGCGCGCGCGAGTGTTGTTTAGAGAGCAAGTGTAAACCGAGAAGAGATGAAAGAAATTATTGGAGCCCGTTTTTTCGTGTTTTTTTCTAGACTAACTCTTCGTACGTTCGGCAGCAGATAACCCGCGACAGTTGGGCCAATCCGGACGCAGCATTCAATGGCTGTCCAAATTCCAGCGATAAACCAAAAGCAACCCGGGTGCGATCCTGCGAGCCATCTTTGATCGCACACAAAACCAGTAATCATGGCTGCCCTTACCGTCTCCGCGGCTGCTGTCGCCCCCGTCGTCGCCCGCGCCTCCGCGACCCGCCGGTGAGTGTCCGGCCACGCCGTCGTGAACCCCGTCCGCGCCGTTCGCCGGCGCGCGGACGCCGGTTAAATTTCTTTTCCCAACGGGAGCAGCTCTGGGAGGACTCGAGTGAGGCGGGCGTAGGGTCAGGCCGGCGTCGGCGGCTCGATCGCGTCGCGAGTGAATGTTCGCGACGCGTCGACCCGATCCGGATGACCGCGTCCGCCGTGGATCGACACGCGCGGTCGTTCCCGCGCGTCCGCATCCCTCGTCGCATCCACGCGGTCGCCGTCGCGCCGGTCGCATCGGCGCGGAAATCTCGACCGCTCTGGGCTATCCACTCCCACAGCCTTTGTGTGCTCTGCCTCCCGCGGCCCCTCCAGCTCGCGTACCGGCCGACGAACAACACGTGCTGACCTAATTCCCCCGTGTTCCCCACTCAACAGCTCCACCCGCGCGGTCAAGGCGCTCGGCTCCAAGTCCGTCGCCGGCCTCCCCGTGATGGCCCGGTGCGTGCCCCTCACCGATCCCCCCGTTTGCGCCGAACCCTTATCGCGGGATTAATCAAATTTGCCATCAATTCCATCAAACACCGAAAGACTACCCCAATACTGACGATGCCCGTCTCCCTCCCTTCTCTCCACTTGTCTCCTGCAGCCCCACCAAGCTCGTCGCCGGCTCCCGCCGCGCCGCGACCACCACCGCGTCCGCGCTTCCCCTCGCGGAACTCGCGGCGGTTGGCCCCGAGATTGCGGAGACTGCCGTCACCTGCTTCGCCATCACCCTCGTCGGCCTCGCCATCGGCTTCGTGCTGCTGCGCGTGGAGGCCGCCATCGAGGGCGAGGAGTAAACGTCTTCCAGTTCGTTAACGTTGAATTGAACCGCGATTTAGGAAGAGGTCAGTGTCCTTCTGGCTCACAAGGTGGAGGGTGATTTATTAGCTCAGAGCGTGCTTTATTAGCTAGCTTGGCGAGATGGAGAGAGTGTTGTTGACGAATAACAATGAGATTCTTTTACGGAAGCGCGCGCCACGACACCGTCACGTCACGTGTAGACCACCGCACATCAATCAGCGTATGGACACCTATCCTATGAGCTCACAGACCGAGCCCGCGCGAACCCCCGGCTGAGGTAAAATATTCCCAAACAGACGCGAAGGGTGCGTAAGCGGCGACGTCCAGCGCGAAGAGCGCGATCCACGCGGCGCTCGGTCGTAGAAGGAACCCACTTCGGTACCCATCGTCGTCGATCACCTTCCGCGCGCGCATCGACGCCCCCAGCGTGCTCCAGTTGAGGAGCCACACCAGCCCGAGTAGCGAGTGCGTCCACACCGATACCAACCCCGGCCTCTCGACGGTCAGCGCCGCCACGCCCCCGGGCAGCGCGATGACGCTCGCGGCGGGAAACACCTGCGCGCCGAAGAGCCACGCGCCTATTAAGATGAACACCGCCGAGCGTTTATCGTCCTTCGTCGCGGCGATGATGTACGCGGATGTGACGCACTGCCATATAAACGGCGACAGCGCCAGCGGCCACGCGGCGTCGTCCAGGAAAGCCAGTGACTCACCGCCGGGCCCGAGCCGTAGGGCTTGCCACGTCAGCACCAGTTGAAACAGCGTCGAACGCGCGCTGAGTTCCACCTTGCGCCAGCCGCGTTTGGTGCCGAGGGGCGTCCCGGAGACGGCGCAGACGCCGGCGAGGAGTAACGAAAAAACCGCGACGCCCCAATACTCGGGCGATCCCCCGCCGGTTTGGACGGCGTCGCGGACCATCTCTGCCGCGTTTGGGTCGTCGATGACACCGAGCGCGCCGAGGTCGCGCTTCGCCCACGCGCCGAGGACACCGCCGCCGATCAGGGTGAACGCGGCGCCGGAGAGGCCGTGGACGTGGTAGCGATCGGCTTTGGTCCACATCCTACGCCACGCCTCCTTCGGGGTCATCGCGCGCTCAGTGTACGTCGCGGCCGCGGTGGATCCCGAGCTGGATGGCGGGTCATCTTCGGTTGAAACGGCGGCGCATCGCACCCAGGCGCGATCGGTGGTCTGCCGGGAGGAGACGCGTATGGGCAAAGGCGCGCTGGGATGAGGTGGATGATATCCGACTCGATGATGTGACTGGGCTCCGTTGGGCGCGCCGTGTGCGCTGTGTCGGGCGCTTCGACCGGCTGATAAGCGCGTGGGCGCCGCGTATGTGCACGGTGGCGCGAGTGTCCAAGCCCGTGCGCTCATGTGTTCGAACGTCGGGCGGCGCGCGCGGGAGAACTGGCGAGCGTCCGTATCCTCGTCAGATATAAATCGTATCTCTCGGTGTTATTTACAACCCGCGGGACCGATTCGGCCAGAGTGCGGCGCTCCGGCGTCGTTCCGTACGGGTGGATGACGGTCCCTGGCTCCCCCATGGGCGCGCTCGACGACGTCGACGATAGGCTCGATGCGCTGCGGAGCAGGCTCACCGGCGGGTCCGACTTCGTCAGGAGGGTCAGAGAGCACGCGTCGTCGCCCGACAGAATCGCGTCGGAGTTGACGAAGCTCGGAGTCGACGACGCGTCAGCCTCGATGAGCCCGCGCGACTCACCGCGCCCGCCGAGGAGGCCGAGGCGCACCGAGCCCTTGGATCACATGCCGTCGCCAGCTGTGTCGGCACCCCCCTCGGCAACCCCCGCGTCGCCTCGGTCCCCGATCGCGGCGTTGAATCGGAGCCGACGAACGAGAACGTCGAACGCGTACAACACAACCCCGGTGTTGACGTCACCGGGTGGAGGACGCGAACGTGCGCCGGCGTACGGATCGCCCGCGAGGTTCGGCATCGTCCCAAACTCACCCGCGAGACCCACGCGAGGCGTACTCGCGGGCGGAGACGAGCTCAGGCATCAACATCATCATTCTCATTCTCATTCTCATTCTCATTCGCACGCGCGGAGGGACGTCCCGGGCTCAACCTCGGACTCAACCTTCGACGGCCCTTCAGTGACGATGACGGTGCGGGAGCGCGATGAGCTCCACGCACAACTCGTGCGGCTCACCGAGGAACGCGACGCACGCCGCGGGGAGTGCGAACGTACCAAACGAACGCTGACAGAGACAAAGGTTCAATTGGACCGAGCCGAGAGTAAATACGCGGACGTTACCACTCGACTGGACGCGGTGGTTGAGGACCTAGCCGCGCACCGTGCGCGCGTGGGTCCGAACTCGGGCGGGGGGAAGGAAGGCGCGGGTGTGCACCCGGCGCTCGCGGGCGCGACAGCGGACATGCGCGTCCAGGCGAGCGAGCTGCGAGCCGCGCTCGACGACTTGATGTCAACAGCGGATCCGGGCGGCGCGTTGAAGCTCGCGGATACGGGGCAGGCGAGGGCGGTTCGCGAGCGTACGCGCGCGCTCATCGCGCGCGCGGAGGACGTCGCGGTCGCGGCGATGGGAGCGGTGGAGTCCGGGGCAGAGCGTGCGTTCTTCAAGGCGGCGGGAACGAACGGTTCAGCCGGGCGACGGTTCAAGTGGCCGATATATTAAATCTAATTCACATTCGTAGCATCCGACACTCGTAGATCACCTTCGACCGACGCACGCGCTATACGCCAAATACGACGTGCTCATCGTCACGGCAGCGCGTCGTCCGCGAACCGCGAGTCCATGAACTTGTGGTCGTACGTGCACCGCAGCGCCGACGGAACCGGCAGCCCCGACGGAAGGTTCGATAGGTTCCACATCGTCCGCTCCACGTCGAACGCGGTGAGAATCGGTGTCGAAGCCTCCTCTCGGCTCGCATCCTCCTCCGCGCCGCCCTTACCTCCAGCCTCCAACCGCTCAGCCCTCGCGACGCGCCACGTCCTGTGCGCCTCCGCGACGCGTCGCGCGAACGCCGTGTCGTCCAGCGCGAGCGTCTCCTTGAGCTCGACGGCCGGCGGAGGCGCTTCACTACTCTTACGCCTCGCCCCCGACTGAGTCCACGCGCTATTCGCGCCTGACGTCACCAGGTTGGTATCCCTGCCGCGGGTGATCACGTGCGTCCTGTGGTGCGTCAGTGCGCGGCATCGCACGTCGAGGCGCGCGAGCATCAACGATCGCAGGGCGGCGGCGATCGCGGAGACGTCGTCAGACGCGGATAGGTTCAATCCGTCTAGCGTCGCGATGAGCATGCCGCCTGGCGAGGACGCACAGCTGTGTCCCACTCGTTCATCGTCGTCACCACTCGCGGTACCTAGGTGGAGGTTCCGGCCGAGGTTTTCCTGTAGGAACTTGCGGAGGTACGCGGCGGCGACGGGCGGGCCTTTCCCCGCGTCGACGTTCGCGCCTGGGAAATCGGTCATTGTCGCTTCGACGGAGTAGTCGAGCGCTGACGTGAGGAGCCTCGAGCGGACACTACTGGACATCAAGGACTCGAGGACGTCGTCGACGTTCAGGCGAGACGAGGACGAGGCGGCGTCGCCGTCGGGGGGCGTCGTCGCGTTCAGGTGAACCGCGCGTCGACGGCGACGGTGCGTCGTCGGCCCAACTCGCGTCGACGACGAGTCCTTGCTCTCCGCGGGTGAACCGCGCGTGGTCCGCGTCCACGGTCGATGACGCGGCCGGGAGGACGCGCGCTCGTGCATCGCACCCTGGCCCCGCGCCGCCGCGAACGTCGTCCGCGTCGCCATGCGCCCGGAGGCGATCCCTTCGACGCCTCAACGCCGGTGCGCGCTCGTGTGGAACTAACAAGGCCGATCTGACTTTTGTCGAGGAAACCAAGGGACGAGGCGGACACTTCCAATGGAGCCCGAGGCGACGCCTCCTCCTCCGGGCGGCGGCGCGCCGGGACCCGCCCCGCCGCCGCCCGCGCAGGAGACGCGGTGGCTGTGGTGCCACGATTGCCGCCGGCACCTCGCGGCCGGCCCGAACCACGATCCAGAGGCGCCCAGCTGCCCAACCTGCGAAGGCGCCTTCGTGGAATACGCCGAAGACTACGTTCCTCCAGATCCCGCGCGACGCGCCGAGGAGGCGCTGCGGGCGCAGATGGCGCAGATCGCGTCGCAGTTCTCGAACATCTTACCCGGGGTGCAGGTGAGCATGGGGATGGGACCGGACGGCGGCGGCGGCGGCGCGCAGAGCACAGGGTTCACGTTCGGTACACAAGGGGGCGCCAACGCCTTCCGCGCGCCCGAGGCTTTCATGCCGATGATGCAACAGCTGTTCCAGCCGGGAGGCGGGCAGACGCAGGTGGCGACGCTGTTTGAAAATTTCCTCAACGGGATCGGAGGCGACGTCAACATCGCGGAGCTGGACACGAGGACCTTCCACAATCCCGCGCCACCCGAACTCGTCGCCGCTCTCCCGCGAGTACCCATGCCCGCGCCGGGTGCGTAGTTACCCATCAACGTCTGACTAGTTACCCAATACCTACGTGTAACCCCAAACCCACACTGAACCCACACTGACCACACACACGTATCCCTCAACACTTCCATCTACAGAGCACGGAGAGTCCACGGCGTGCAGCATATGTTTGGCGGACATCGCGGTGGGCGAGACGTGTTACGAACTTCCGTGTACACACAGGTTCCACGGGGAGACTTGCATTTTGGAGTGGCTCAAGACCAAGGACTCGTGCCCGGTGTGCAGGCACAAGCTGGTGGCGAAGGAAGGCGACGGCGGGGGCGGGGGTGACGACGGCGCGAGATGAGAGAGGGGTAGCTACTAGAGACAGCAATCCGAGTCCAGTCGCCTGATTGGGTTGCCAAAAAAAACGACCGATTCGATTCGACGTATTTCGGCGAAGCGCCCTCGCTGTGTATTACAACTGCGCGTCTTTGTCCGGCGCCGCGGCTAAGGCGAGCGCGGACGCGTCACCACCGTAAACCCCCACTAAGAATAGACCGTAAGAAGCCTCTTACTTCTTGCCAGCCTGCATCTTGAGAACCTTCTTCACGATCTGTAGACGAGAGACGAGGAGATGGGACGAGGTTAGCGCTTGGGACGATGACGATGACGACAATGAGACGCGGAGGATTGGGTGCGGATGAATGATCGTCTCACCTTCTGCTCCTCGACGAGGAAGGCACGGGTGATGCGCTCGCGAACGGCGCCCGCGGAGAGGACGCCTCCGTACGCGCGGGTCACAGACTTTTTGTTCTTCGCCATGTGCTTGCTGCTGTACTTGACCTGAGCGACGCGGGGAACCTGTGGTGGTGAAGGGGATCGTGGGATGGATCGAGGTCAGCGTGGACTCGTGGGTGTGTGTCCCGGGATGTGTACGGCGCGCGATTCCGGGGCGCGCACGGGGCGGAACGTCGGTATCGTTCCGTTCTCCGGCCGGCCGTGCGCGATCCCGCACGGGCACAAAAGCCCTAAAAACCTAGAAGGAGCACTACTTACGCCGTGGATGCGGCCGTTGTCGCCGGAAGGGGTCTGGGGACCCTTGGTCTTCTTCTTGACGTAGTGGACCGTGAGACCGCCGCCGGGCTTCTTGAGCTTGCGGATGACGTTGCTCCGGGTCGCGTAGGCTGTTGGGAAGGGAGGACGGCGCGCGTCAGCGACGGGGAATCTTGCGAGGAGTGCTCGTGGGGTAGATTTGGTGCTCGGCCGCGATGCCGGAAAGCGCGGTGCAGACGTCCGCGGAGACAGTCGCGACGCGTGCGGGGTGGACACTCACCGTGGCGACGCCTGTAAGTCACACGCTGGACCATTTCTCTAGCTAGTCACGGTGCTGCGTAACAGGAAAAGGGATCCCCGGCGAGTCGAGGACGCGCTTATATTCCGCCTGGAAAGCAAAGACAGTCTGAGTCTGGGATGGGCTCGCGTGTTTGGTGATCCAACTTAATCCACACTATATCAGGTGACGTTTGAGTGTATTTATGTTTGATGGTTCTAACTTCTTAATTCGTTTTGTATGACATATGGTTATTTAGTCACAGGCCTGCTCCACATTTTCACCACTCCCGCCGCGCACGCCGTCACCACCCCTTCCTCGGTGAACGCCACGTCCGTGCACGGCTCCGCGTGCATCTTGTACGCCACCGTCGCGCTCAGCTTCTCCGGCACCTCGCCCCTCAGCGCGGGCGAGGAGATCAAACCCCCGACGTAACTCAAGATGCTCGGGCCGGCGGATTGTTCCCTCTCTGATGAGTTCGCAGCCATCGCGGCCTCCGCCTCGTTCGCAGCCTCCGCGTCCAAAGACGTCCGCCTGCTCGTCATGGGCGATCCCGCGGGTGAGCTCGCGGCGCTGACGTTGGCGCTGACGTTACCCTCACGCGGGTCCCCCTTGGCGGACTTGCTCAGACCCGACTTATTCCCGCCGCCGCTCACCCCCATGCTGCCCATGCTGCTCAGCATGCTCTTGCTCGCGCTCCTGATCATCCCAGAGGGCGAGCGAAGCATGGACGATCCGCCCGCGTTGGGCGGCGCGGTGCCGGCGGGGAGAACCGGGAGGGGAACCGGCGGGGGCGGCGGGGGCGGCGGTTCGAATCCATCCGAGTCGAACCCGTCCACGCTCATCTTCGACCCCGACCCGGGAATGTTCACGCCGCCCGCCTCCGCAACCACGCCACTCGTACCCTCCAAAGGCAAATCCCAGAGACACAGCTGGCAGTCCTGCCCGGTGCTCCCGAACCGAAGCGTCTCCGCGCGGTCGTCAGTCACGAGCAGGTCGTCGTAGTTGACGCCGGAGACGTTGTTTTGTCCGCCGGGTGTCGACGTCTCCGCGCGCTTCACCGGCCCGGGCGATTTGACCCGCTTCACATCGGTTTGTTCATCGTCGTCGTCGTGGTCGCTGTCGTGCTCGTGGTCGCTGTCGTCCCGGACGTGCGCGTCCTCGCACGCGCACGTCACCCAGCTCGCGTGACCCTCCGCCCACGCCACGCATTGACGAGCGTCGACGTTCCAAACCTCCACCAAGTCGCTCTCGCCACCCGCGAGTAAGTAGTGCCCGTCACCGGCCCATGACACCGTCCGCAAACCGCCGTAGTAGCTCTTAAACCCGCCGCAGAGCTTGGGCAGCTCCCAGTGCGTCACGTCGAGGATACGGCAGATGCCGTCCCTCGCGCCCGCCACCGCGAGGAACTGCCCGTCGGGCGAAAACGATGCGCAAGCCATTGGACCGTCGCCGAGATGCCAACGCGCGAACGGATTCGCGAGCGCCTGGCCATCCTTACCCACCCGCCCCGGCGTCACGGACGGTGCGGACGCGTCACCGGCGATGGGCGGGAACCACGGGTCCACGGACGCGTCCCTCGAGACTGAGTACGCGTACAGGTTACCGTCGCCGTGACACGACACGAACCCGCCTAGCCGATCCACGCCGCCGTTGCCGCACCACGCGACGTGGTGGCACCGCGCCGCGTTCGCAGGTGACTCCAGCCGCGCGCGTTCGCTGCCGCCGAAGCCGCCGCCGCCGTCGGTGTTGAACCGGAGGGAGCCGTGGGGCAGCTTGGAGGAGGACGACTTGGCCTTTTCGCCGCCCTCGCCGTCTGCGGCGGCGTCCGAGGAGGAGATTGGCGGTAGGTTTCGCTCGCCGACGAGCGCGCGTAAGGACGTGAGGACGACCTCGCCGTTGGCGAGCCCGATCAAAAGGTCGTTCTGGTTCTGGTGCCCGCCGCCTTGCTCCCGGAAGGCGTGGCACGTGACCAGCGTGCCGGGGAACTGCAGCGTCTTGATGGGCTCCGCCGGTTTCACCGCGTCGGGATCTTCCCCATCGCTCTTCTCCGTCGCCTTGGATAGGCCGCCGTAGCCGCCGTAGCCGCCGTAGAAGGACGAGCGCTTGACCGCGTCGGTCGCGGTGGTGGACGGCTTGTCGTAATCGTACACCAGGAGGGTGTCGTTGACGTTGAAGACGAGGTATCGGGGGGGTTTGTGGTGCCCGCGCGGGGCGGGCAGCTTGGCGATGGTCACCTTGGCGCCTCCCGCGGGGTTGAAAGGGACCGGGCCGTTGGGGTGCGACCAGGAACGGGCGAGCTGGTACTTGCCGTCGCTCGCGGCGAACTGCGTGCGCTTGGGGCCGGAACCCGCATCCGCGGCCGGCATGATCGTGTACGGCGCGTCACCGATCTGCTAGGGATTCGAGAATGCCAAAAAATATCGTATTTTATTACGCCTGATTGCCCCCCCCGTCGCCTCACTTCACCGTCGCCCGCCAACGCACTCGAGACGCCATGGCCCGACGGAAACCCCCGGCCCCGAACGTCAAGAAGTTCGGCGCGCCCCTCTACGCGTCCGCGTGGATCGACGATCGCGTCCCGCTCGTCGCCGGCGGCGGCGGTAAGAAGAGCAGCGGCATCCCGAACCGGGTGATGCTAGCGACGTTCGACGGCGTCGAGCTCACCGAGCCCCTCGCCTCCGTACACACCGACGAGACCGCGCCGCAGGTGCTGTGCGTGCACCCGGACGGCGCCGAGCTCCTCGTCGCGTTCAGCGGCGACGTCGCCGTGTACATCATCACCGCCAACGACGCGTCGACGCAGCTCGCCGAGACGGAGGAATCGGACGCGCCATCCCCAGAGGCGTCCGCCCCGTACACGATCTCGCCGCGGGACGTCGATTCCGACGGCGTCTTGAAACGCGTGACCCTCGAGGAGACGTGCGACGTTAAGTGCGCGGCGTTCTCCCCCGACGGCGCCTCGCTGGCGGTGGGCCTGGAGAACGGCGAGGTGCGCACGTTCACATGGCCGAGCCTCGAGCCGATCAAGACGCTAGGATCGCACTCCGACGCCGTCAACGGAGTCGCCTTCTCCCCCGACGGCACATGCGTGGTGACCACCAGCGCGGAGACAGTGAAGGACGGGCGGGGTCCCGCGGTGTGGGACCCGAGCTCCGGGACGAAGATCGCGACGCTCATCGACGGCACGGCGCCCAACAAGCCGGGCCGCGCGTACAGATTTTGCGGCTTTTCACCCGACGGGAGCCACGTCCTCACGGGGCTCAACGACGGCGGCGAGGGACACGTGGTTCGATGGGCGTGCGACACGTGGAGCGTGGTCAGCACGTCCCGCGTCACGCGTGAGCCCATCAGCGCCATGGCGTTCGATCCCACGGGCGCCACGGTGGCGGTCGGCAACTGCGAAGGTCACGTCGTGCTCGTCGACGCGAAGACGCTTCGAGTGAAAAGAACCGTCAAGGGCGGTCACATGATCTTCGTCACCACGATGGCGTACTCCCCCGACGGATCCGTGTTACTCAGCGGCAGCGCCGACGCGTCCGCGTGCTGCACCGTGGTGTCCAGGCGACGTGGAAAGGGAGGCGGATGGGACGACGTGTTCGAGAAGGCGTACGCGGTGATTGTCTGCGCGGTGCTCGCGTGGTTATTCTTCACCGTGGGGCGGTTATCGGTTCGGTTGCAACACGCGGCGGTGGGACCCGGTGGGAACGGCGACGTGGACGTGGAGCACATCGACGTGCTCGGCGGGCTCGAGTACGAGGACATCAAGCGCGTCGCGGCGGACGTGAGGCGGAAACGGGAAGCGGCCGAGGCGGAGTCGGGCGGTGATGATGCGTCACCACCCGATGCGGATGACTCTCACAGGCCCAACCCGGACGATACCGAGCGGCTGTACGCGGACGAGGACGCGATGCCTTACGAGTGCGTGGACGGGTCGGACATCAAGTGCGAGGACGTGCTGACGGAGCCGGAGCCGTGGGAGATGCGCGTGAAGAAGCTGAGCCCGGAGGCGGCGGCGGAGGCGGCGCGGGAAAAGGCGAGGAATGAGATGTTTGGCGAAGTGCCTCCCGAGGCGATGGACACGAGTGGGACGCCCGGGCTCGGGTGCGCCGGGTTCGGCGGGTGCGACGGTAAGGAGGAGCTGTAGCTGTTGTGGTGGTACTTGTTTTACATCGCGAGTCTAGTGTTCTTTCGCCGCCCTATCGTGTGTGTGTCCCTCTATTGCCCCGGCTTGGCGAGTGCGTTTGTGGGAGCGGCGCTCCCGTCCTCGGCACCGTCCGCCTGCGTCACCAGGTCTTGCACGGACCTCTCCAGGTCGTCTATCCTCTCGCCCATCTCGTCGATGCGGGTGATGATGCTGTCGCTCATCGTCTGGAACCGCGACTGCATCTGCGTCAGCAGGTTCTGGACCTGCGATGGTGGGGAGGGCGGGCGGGGGAGGGATCAGGCCTTGGCTCGAGAGGGGGACGACTTTGAAAAGGAGGAAATGGGGGGTGAGCCGCGCGGACGGTCCTTGCGAAGGGGACCGTCCGCGCGCTCTGAGGGGATTGGGCTGGCACTCACAAATGCGGTGAGATCCGCGGTGGACTGGGGTCCCTCTCCCTGGTTGCTCATGTCCGCCTCGCCGTGGGGAAGCGCGCGGGGAAGTGCCGCGGGCTTGCTGTATCTTCTGAGATCTTCTGGCTGATTATCGGTGAGAGCGCCAGCGTGTCTGATCATTGAATGGTGAGGCAGACCCGTCGCCAACGCCCCATCTGCGCCTGCGGTCGTCTTCACGAGGGCCAAGAAGCCGTGTGCGGACTCGTCTCCGACGTCTGCCCACCCGTAATTCCGACTCACATCGCGCTCGCGAAGACTTCGCTGACCATGGCGCCGTCCTACCCGCCCGTACCCAAGGTGCGAAGACAAATCTTTCATCCCAACCACCGGATCCAGATCGCCAACCACCTCCTGACATCCACCCGTCCATTCCATCGTGAACACAGAACTGCACCGTGACCGGCGGCATGGGATTCGTCGGTCGCCGCCTCGTCGAGATGCTCGTCGAGCGCGGCGCCGAGCGCGTCGTCGCCTTCGACATCGCCCCAAAACCCGAAGACGCAGGCGACGATCCGCGGATCGTCTGGATGCAAGGCGACCTCACCAACGCAAACGACGTGGACAAGGCGTGCGAGGGCGCCGACTGCGTGTGGCACATCGCGGCACTCGTCGGGCCCTACCACGCGCTCGACATGTACATGAAGGTCAACTACCAGGGCACCGTCAACGTCATCGACGCGTGTAAAAAGCACGGCGTGAAGAAGATCGTGATGTCGTCGTCGCCGTCCACGCGGTTCGACGGCAACGACATCAACGGATTGAAAGAGACGGAGCTGACGATCCCAAAGAAGTTCCTCCAGGCGTACGCGGAGAGCAAGTGCAAGGGCGAGGAGGCGTGCATGGCGGCGTGCGACGGCAAGGACCTGTTGACGGTGGCGGTGGCGCCCCATCAGGTGTACGGACCCCGCGACATGCTCTTCCTCCACAACTTCCTCCTCAACGCCAAGCGCCTCCGTGTCTTCGGCGACGGGGAAAACTTGGTCAGCGTCTGCTACGTCGACAACTACTGCCACGGGCTCATCTTAGGTGAACGCGCGCTCTATCCCGGATCCCCCGCGTTGAGGAACTTTTACATCTGCACAGACGGGAAACCGGTGAAGCTGTGGCCGTTCATCGACCGAGCGTTGATGGACGTCCTCGGTCAGCCGTCGCTGTTTTCCAAGTTTAAGCTCCCCGGGTGGGGTTTCATGTACCCGCTGGGGTATTGCGTGGAGAGTATCGGCGCCTTGTTGGGTAAGAAGTTCAAGCTCACGACGTTTAGCGTTCGCATGTTACTGATCAACCGATGGTTCGACCCGAGTTTAAGTAAACGGGACTTGGGGTACGAGCCGATCGTGGGAGCTGAAGAGGCTTGGGCGAAGACGGTGAGTTGGTTCAAGGAGGACTGGATGCCGAGGCACGGCCCGCAGCCGGAGTTCCAGAGCTTCTAGAATGTCAACCGTACGATTAGCGCCGCGCGTGTGAACAGAATTTTCAGCAAAAAGTTCTCCTGCCAGTTGTCTCTTGCTGGTGGTACCAAAAGATTAGAGGATAACGCCGGCCGCGGTCACTCTTAGAGCGACGCAGCGTTGGACCATGTCCGCCGCGGCCTTCACGATCACCGCCGCCGCAGTCACCGCGCGGCCCACTGCGATCCGCGCCACCCGCGCCACCATGCCCACCCGCGGCGCCCGCGTGTCCCAGGCCGCCACGATGAAGGGCGCCCCCGACACCACTCTGAGCTCCGCCAACCAGATCACGGATGACGACGTGTCGTCCTGGGAGGAGATCGACCGGCAGATCTTCGCCATGTGCTCCAAGTACATCGGCGACAGCAGCGTCAACCCGCGCATCATGGCCGCCACCGAGCTCAACGCGGAGAAGACGTACGAGGCCCTCGACGACATCACCGTCGTCGAGGTGTACCAGGCGGCGTACGACGGCGGACTGGACGAGTGCACCACGATCATCGACACGCACCTTCGCATGCTCGCCGAATGCATCATCCAGGACGACGTCGAGCTCGTCCGCTCCATCTACGGCAAGTTCCGTCGCCTGCCACCGATGCTGCAGAAGTCCTCGCTCATCGCCACCGCCGCCGTCGCCGAAGCCGGCCTACTCTTCATCAGGGAAGAATACGAACTCGTGGAAGCCATGCTGCGGGACGAAGTCGCCGCGCCCGACGTCTCCGAGGATGCCAAGAACGAGTACGAGAAGTCCAAGGTCATCGTCGACTACATGGACAAGGTCATCGCCGTGATGCACGAGGAGAAGGGGGAGGTCAACGGCGAGATCGTTTCGTCCCAGCCCTCAGTCTCGAACCAAGTGAATTGATTCAATCATCAAAGTTGGATAAGACGAAGCGGAGTCGACGGGTGTTTGGTCATAGATCCCCTCATAGAGTGGGATGGTTAGGAGAGATATAGTAGACGCCCTCCGACCGCGCGGTCGGAGGGCAGCACGCGCGCATTGAATTATTAATACCGAGATCAGCGAAACATCGCGAGTCACCTTGATGCACCGAGCGTAAGTAAGACGCCCGAGGATATGATAGGTACTTGATGAACAACACATAATCAAATCAGCTAATGGATTCGACTCGCCCCCGTCATCACTGGAACGTGCCCAGCTCCGACCCCGGTGCGCCGTACACCAGCGCGTGGAACGCGAACACGAAGAACAGCAGCCCGCCCGCCACCGCCACCAGCCGCTGGCTAATCTTCAGCGCGATGATCCTCCCACCGACGACGGCGAGCCCGGTGCAAAACGCGTGGCCGATCGTACCTCCGACGGCGACCCCGTACGGGTTCTTGTGCGCTGCGAGCGCGATGGTTGTGATCTGGCTCCTGTCCCCCCACTCCGCGAGGAAGGTGAGTACGAACGCCTCGAGGAAGATGGGCGTGCACACCCGCCCGCAGAGACGTCGCACGCGTCCCATCATCCGTCCCGACCCCGGCCCCGCCTCGAGCTTGGTCTCCACCTCTTGCATCTCCTCCTGGATGCTCGCGTTCGGGTCCGCCCGCCACGCGATGTAGAGCAGGCGGCATCCGAAGAAGGTGTAGAGGACGAAGGCGCACTTGTTGACGACGTCCTGGGAGATGAGGTTCGGGACGATGAGCCCGAGCGCGGTGGAGAGGACGGTCATGACCGCGAGCGCGCCGATGGCGCCCGCGAAGATGATGACCCTCGGGTGCCGCATGGCCATGATGGCGGCGATGATGAACGTCTCGTCGCCGAGCTCGGAGACGAGGATCATGGAGATGGAGCTCAGGAACGCATCCTTGAACCCGCCGTCGCCGCCGTTGTCCACGAACGCGTCGCCGTGGACGTCGCCGCCTTGAAGCCGCCCACCCGCTCCCAGCGCCCCATCGTCCCTCAAACCCGCGCGTCGGTCGAGGCCGCCGTGGGGGTGGTGGAGCCCGCCGTCGCGGAAGCCCACCGACGAACGCGCGGCGTCGGCCACGCGGAACGTCGCGAGGACCGCGAGGACGAGCGCGAAGGTCGTCAGCCAGCGCGTATGCTCTCGTCTGCTCTCTGCCATCTCTGCGTCTGAAAGAATGATCGACCGTCAACGGGAAACCTCTCCACACAAAAGGCAAACTGATGTGATTTGCTCGGTGGAGAAACGCCGGCGCACATCGGGGCGCGACGGCGGACGAGACGCGAGTTCCGGTCGATTCAACCCCGCCTCCGGCGTCCCAACGTAGCGCATGAAGCGATTCTTCCAACCGGCCGCGCCGGACCCTGGCAAGCGACCCAAAGTGGGTGACGCGGGTGCGGGTGGGGGCACGGGTGCATCAATCGCCCAGACGCGCGGGCGAGATCCACTGAGCTTCGTCACCTGGAACGCGAACTCGCTGCTGGGAAGGCTTCGCAAGTCGCACGATAAGGACGCGCTGTTCGAGTATCTCCGTCGGAAGGACCTGCCGGACGTGATATGCGTGCAGGAGACGTGGCTGCCCGCGGCGGGGCCCAACAGGTACGACCTTGGCACCCCACAGATTAGATCTTTGGCACCTAATAAAAGTGAATCCATCACAGCGCTGACCACCACCCAATCGTTCAATCACAGGCGCGGGACGCTCAAGGACGACACCAAAGTCGCCCGGGACGACAGGGCCCTACTCGACCTCTGCTTCCGCCAGAAACCCCTCAGTGCGTACACGCCGTACTACGCGTGCGCGGACATCAAACGAGCGGGCACGGCGGTGTTTGTCAAGAAAGATTTGGCGGTGCGATCCGTGTCGCGGAGTCTCGTGGGTGCTTTGGCGGCCAAAGCGCAGCACGACGAGGGCAGGGTGCTCGTGATCGAGTTCGAACACTTCGTCCTTCTGAACACGTACGCGCAGAACAACGGGTGGAGTCCGGAGTCCTTCGCCAAGCGCCGGCGGTGGGACGCCGAGGTGGACGGTGAGTTTCTTTTCATTCTCGTATGGGCAATGTAACTGACGACGTGTTTTTTTAACAGCGTTCATCGGACAGATCGATTCGTCGAACAGAGCGCCTCGGCCGACGTTTCCGGACGGCACCTTGAAGCCGCTGATATGGACCGGGGACCTTAACGTGTGCCACAAGGACATCGACGTCACGCACCCTCGCTTCTTCGCGACGCAGAAACCAGAGGGACGCAAGGGCAAGCCGCCCGAGCCCCCGCCGAGCGACCCGAACGATTTCGGCCAGCCAGGTGAGTTTATTTTTGGTTATTTTTGGTTATTTTTGGTAATCTTCATATGGGCAATTTTGCTGACGTCGTGTTTTGTGTACAGGTTTCACGCCCAATGAGCGAAAGCGCTTCGACGACATCGTTCGTTCGCGCGGCTTGGTGGATGCGTACCGACGTCTCCACGGCGATGTGAAGGACGCGATGACGTGGGTGGGTCACCCGGGCGTGGTGGCGGTGGGCAAGTACCGCGGCAAGGGCATGCGCCTTGATTACTTCATGGTGGAGGCGGCGATTGCGGGGCAGATCGACGTGTGCGAGCAGGCGACGGATGGGACGGGGGTCGGGCCGCTGGCGGAGCGGCCGGACGCCGCGTTCTTCGGGAGCGATCACTGCGCGGTGTACATGAGACTCAAGGGGGGGGAGGTGGAGGTGGGGGAGGAGGAGGAGGAGGAGATCGTCGCGGACCCGCCGCCGAGGCTCACCAACTTCATCGGGTTGGCGGTCAGACAGTGACGAATCGAATCGCTCTACGAATTGCTACTACGTATATCAACGCTAAGTGCTGTGATTGATACCCCTTATCTCACGACTGCCCCCCTTTGGCCGCCGCCGCCTTCTCCGCCATCGCCGCCGCCCGCTGCACCGCCCGCGGCGGCATCCCCACCACGTGCCCCGGCCCCGCGCCCGTCGTGATCGCCGCCGCGATCTCTCGCCTGATCTCCATGGCTTTGTTAGACATGAGATCTTTGGGCCGTGTGTTGAGTAGGTAGGCGTCCAGGCCGCCCGCCTTGTCGATGCACCGTAACGCGTGCGCGGTGACGTTGACGGACACCAGCCGATCGAGTACCTCGCTGTACAATCGCTTTCGGTGCGAGTTGGGCTTCCAATGTCGGCGCGTCTTGTTGCCGCCGTCCTCGCTGACGTTGTTGCCGTACCCGATGTTTCGCCCCGCGTATAAACCTTCCTTCACGCGCTTGGCGACGATGCGGCCGAAGTTCGTGATGTTCCCCATCCCGCCCCGGATCTGCGAGACCGACATGGCGTGGTGATCTTGCTACCCGGGATGGTCCTGTTTCGTGCGTTCGCCCGCGGGTGAAGATGCGATGCCCTAATAAAAAAATCCAGCAGGCTCCTCGCCCCCACTGCTAACTGGGCCAGCCATTTTTTGGCGGTTCAGGGTAGATACTCACACCTTTCGCGCCACCGAAACTCGGATATATCCTGAATATCTGTTATGATCTTTTCACGTTCCCGCAAAATTCTTAATAGTAATTAGCGTCATCGCTAAAACTGAACAAACGAGCTGAAAAAAAAACGTGATGAAAAGCTGAAAAAACGAGATGAAAAGATCATACGAGCTCTGAGCGCCTCAGAAATTAATGCCGAAGGTGATTTCGAACGAATTTTGACTCCCCGCGGGACTGCCACTGCGCTTTTCGCCTCGATGTCCAATCAGATCGTTCCGAACCAACATTGGCCATAGGGACGAGCCAGTGATTTACGCAACTGGCGCGGTTTACAGTTGACGCGACGGGTGGATTCAACGAAGATTTCGCGTCGTTTTGGACCGAAAAACCGGGAAAACCAAACGAGCAGGGCTCGCGAGAATGTCATTGGTCATTTGCCAAAAACGATAAGAAAAACGTGACGTAACTGACCAATCAGACTGACGGAAAGGCACCTACACTTTGCACTGGAAAGCGACGTTCGCTTTTTTTCACTTTTCGCAGCGAGCAGTGAGAAGAGAGACTCATCCCGGAAGGCCTTCATCACTTCGGCCGACGCAGGTTGGAAGCCCGAGACGACGCCTCCGCTGTTCGTTCGTCACCGAGGCTTTCGCGAGTCGTGTTAGTTGTCTCGCGCGCGCGTCTACGCACGTGCGTCGTGGTCGCGCTTCGGAGAGGTTGAGCGTCAAAGAGGGGTGTGTTCGGATCGCGGAAAAAATGCTCGCGACACGACGCGACTCGGGCGAGTCGTACTGGGACGGGACGGCGATGAGGCGGGTGGAGAGCGTGCCGGCGTTGCGGGTCATCGGGTTCGAGGCGTCGACGCACAGCAACGAGCTGCGGACTAACAGTCTCACCTCGCCGCCGCTGGTGTCGAGCCCGCTCGCGCGCCTGCTCTCGTTACCGGCGGAGGGAGGAAAGGGCGGAGATGCACGGGACTCGCTGTGGGGACGGTCCTTCAGCTCGGGCGACTCCGGCAACGACACCTTGTCGCGGTCGCTCAGCAACGAAAACATCATGTCGACGATGTCGTCGACGGACAGCGACCAGGGGAACCGCGAGGAGGACTTGGAGCTACACATGCTCACCGCATCGACCGCCATCGACATACCGTACGCCCGCGGGCACCGGCACTTCAAGAGGTGAGAGACTACGCGATTAACGGGCCCGACCCGAACCTTTGGTTCGGGCACAAGAAATCTTCTGGCGCGAATTCCGCTTCCCGTTCGTCGCCGGGTCGGGCGTGTTCCCGCGTCCGCGTCGGTCCCTTGACGCCGATCGGGGATGTACCGACCCGCCTCGTGATGTTTCCGGCTTTTTGAGATCGATCGAGGCGTCGCGCGCGCCTCGCGAGCGCGCCCCGACACCCCGGATTTAAACCATCAGTTCTCGGTTCAACCGCTCGCTTTAACCTGGTGGTTAACCGTATGGTTAACCACCCAGGAGGAGAGGAGTCGGGATCGGGAGTCTTGGGTTTTTTTCAGTCGGATCTTCAACCTCCGTTCTCGGTTCAACTCGACCTGAAAAAAGTCGCTCTTTTTGGCATTTCGCTGACCACCCATTTTATCCTTCTCCCGACCCTCAACAGAAATATCAACCGGCAACAGAAGCAACCCCCCAGGAGAGTCTAGGTGACCGCGCAAGATCACTCACCGACTCTGTACAACACCACTATCATCATTTTTACGACCGGGGCGACGAAACAAGACCAGTGTCGTCGCGCTCAGAGATCCAGCCACGGATCCCCTAGCGCGACGACACGCCGCCCCAAAGGAACGGTCACACACCCACGCGCACACTCATGCGGAACCCCTTCAGTGCGGAGAGGCGGCTTTTTACCAAAGTCGGCGAGCCTCGGATCGCATTCATCGGCGTTACCATCACGGTGCCCTGTCATTCTTACGAACATTCTTTATTACCTGTATCACCCACACATCATTCTTTACAATTGATTAGTACCTAACATTAGTGAACGACCCGCGTCGTGTAGCGGCGCCGGGAGCCTGCTTTGACACACATTTACGACGAGAGAAAGACACACGTCTTTGTGATATTACACGAGCAATTCAATTTCAATCATCGATCTCCACGTCTTCCCTAGTTACCCGTGGCACCCAATCACCGGTCACTTGTGTCTATCCGCCAGCGAGCTCACCACGAGCGGCCCGATCTTAGCGGTGAACACCTCGCCGAGCACCCTGCTCACCTCCGCTGGCGCGTGCTCGCACCTCACCAGCGCGGTCAACGCGGGAAACACCTCGCTCACCTTCTCCGCGAATAAGTCATCCTTGAACCTCGCCAGCGCCTTCAGGGCGTCCACCGCGAGCGGTGCCCGGGCGTTGAGCTCGTCCCGCGCCTGCGCGCTGACCAGCGCGCCGCCCTCGCCGGATGCAAGTTTGGCGAAATCGCGTAAGATTCGCGTCGTCAGACTGGCCAGCCTGTCCCTGGACGAAGCGGCGGCGGCGGCTTGCGCCTCGCTCTGCGCTCTGTCGTTCGTGACCCCCGTCCCTTCGTTCCCCTCCTTTAAAGTTACTCCCGTCGAACTCGTGTCCACGTCCCCAGCGGTGTGCAGGTGGAGTAACACCGCGAGCGCCGCCTGCGAAGCTTCAACTTCGAGCGCGACGAGCGGCGGATCCGGAAGGAACCGGAACGACGCGCCTTTCCCCATGGATTTCACGACGCCTTCCAGTAAGGACGGGCGCTCAGCCGCCGCGGTCGCCGCCGCGGCTGTCGCCCTGCACAGCCGCCGGCACAGCTCCACGTCGCCGTCGATCGCACAGCTGTGCGCCGCGCACCGCTCCAGCGCCCCCGTCAACGTCTCCAACAGCGCCTGTAAAAAAAAACACGATGTCAATCTAATTGCACATACGCACGTACGATGATTAAAATAAACTCACCGCGCTCATCCGTCTTCCGTGCCGAAAATACGCCTCCGCCGCGGCGCTGACCAGCAGCCGCTGCGTGGACGCGTAGCATACGCACTCGCCCGAGCTTCGAAGCCACGCGCCTGGGTGGGTGCCCAGCACCACGGCAGCCTCCATCTCCGCGGTCATCTCCACCGCGACGCCGTTCGAAGCGTTCTGTACCAAATCCCCAGAGACGTCGTCCTTCACCAACTGTAAAAAAAACACGGCGTCATTCTAATTGCCCGTATGACGGGAATAAAAATGAACGTACCGATCTGACATCCGGGAGCGTCCTCGTCATGGCGTCGGCGAGGGCGTCGATGGCGATGCGCCATGCGTCCTCGTCGAACGCGTGACCGGCGCCGAGTAACAGCCTGGACAGCGCGCCGATCCCGCACGCGGCCAAGGCTTCGTGGTTCTTCGTGGCCAGCCCGGAGAGCAGCGCGAGAAACTTGGGTAAGATGTCTGTAAATAAAACAAGACGTCATTCACATTGCCCATACGAGAGTTAAAAAGAAAAACTTACCGGGCGTCTGCGTCACCGCAGGGTAGAACTGCGCGGTGAGGTCGACGACGAGCTCCAGGCAGTGCTGACAGGTTTGGTACAGCCACGCGTCCACCTCTGCGTTTCTGTCCCGCAACGGTCGGTGCTTTGGGGCCGTCGGGGGTTTCCCGGAGGACCCCGGCGTTTTCGGCGATGAAACGATCGGCGATTCGACAACTTGCACTTCGCCGTCGCCGACTTCGGCGCGAACGTGGTCGAATATGGGCATCAGTATGCTCTCGTACACCTTCGCCCAGAACCCGGGTGAGAAGTGGTCGCCGTGGAACTTGAGAATGTCGAACAGGACCTCCAGCGCGCTTCGCCGAATGTCGCGCCGAGCGTCGAACGTGAGCTCGGAGAGACCGGCTAGGAGCGGGAACCAGTAGGAGAGGTCGAGCTCGGCGTCGGTGAAGTCCGTCGCGCCTTTTTCCCGTTCCTTCTTCTTCGGTGACTTGGATGGCACTCTGCTCGGGTGCGCGGGTGAGCCGGGTGGGGTGGCGTGGGGGGTACCGACGGAATATGAATCGTCGGACCCGCCGGCGCTCAGCTCCAACTTTCCGAGCGATCCGTCCGCCAGCTTCAACGCGCAAAATCGCAAAAACGCGATGGCGTTGAGGCAAACCTCCTCCGGCGCCGTGGGCGAGTTTGTGAACGCGATGAGGCAGTTGACGCAGTCCGTGAATGTGGTCGCGTCCGTCTCGGTGATGTGCTCGAACTGGTCGCGGATGATGCGCTCGATCGTCTCGAACGCGAGTTGCACGATGGCGCGTTCCTCGTCGCTCGCCGCCTGCGTGAAGATCATGAACATGCTCTTCCACCCGCTCTTGACGTTGTCGACGTGGCCGCTGACCATCTGCGACGTGCACCGTATGATCAGCTCCCGAATCTCCGGCGACTCGCTCTGCCGCATGAGCACCACGAACGGCCTTAGGAACTCGTTCTGGAAGGAGTAATTCGCCAGCTCGCCGCGTTCCAGAAACTTCATCGCCAGTTGCCTCAGCGAATCCACCACGTACTGCGCAATCCGCAGATTCGGGTGGCACCCAACCTCGGCGAAAAAGTCCGCGAGCACGGACCACATCCTGCTCCATATGATCCGCGGCCGGATGCTCATGTTCATCACGGCGATCTCCACGAGCTTGGCGAGCGAGAACACGCGCGGGGAACGCGCGCTCAGTTCCTCCCTCGCCACTTCGCACAGAGCGCGGACGAAGTCGATCACAGCCTCGGAGTCGAGCTGGTCGGTGCTCCCGAAGACCACGTTGGACTCGTCCGGGGTGAGCGCACTTAAGATCTCCCTTGGCGGGGGTTCGAACTCCAGGTCGTGTAAAAGGAACTTGTCCACGGGTGTCATCGAAGTTTGCGGTTTCATGGAAGGTTCGGAGGCGGCGGCGTCCGTCGCGGCATCTGGAGCCTTGTTCTCATCCGCGGGCTCCGGCTTGTTGACCGCCGCCTTTTTCAGGTGCGCGAAGGGCGATTCGTCGCCTCCGCCTCCGCCGCCGCCGAACATCCCCGACATCGAGCTCGTCGGCATCATGAACGAGGGCATCATGCTCAGCGTCGAGGACGAGGACGAGGACGAATGAGGCGCCTTGTTCGGAGTACCGCCGGCTTTGTGAACTCCTCCCGCGGGGGAACCGAATGCCTTGACGCTCTTGCGGAACAGGCGCCCGCTACCGCCCTTTTTATGGGACCCTTCCGCCTGTGAACCGTCGTTACCGTCGTTCGCATCGTCGGTGAACAATGATACGTCGTCGAAGCCCATGGCGTAATTGTATAAACGGTCGAATCGGGAGACGGCTTTCAGGCAGTGCGTCCACGCCGACCCGAGGGTGTTCGCGTTGTCCATGGCAACCTTGAGTAGCTCCCGCATGGCGACGACGTTCTTGCCGCGAAGCGCGCCGGGGGAGTGCAGGGACGTGAGGTTGGCGAGGGGAAGCACGAACGCGTCTCGCACCTCGCTCATGCCCGTCACGCAGGTGAGGTGGATCATCCGGCTAAATCCCGCCAGCGCCGTCTCGACGGTGGCGGGCGCCTCAGATACCTCGAAGGACATCGAGAACACCGCGAGCATCGCCGGCCACGCCACTTCGAGCATGGGCCTGACGCACGAAGGGTCCGTGGCGGTCTGAAACCGCCCGTTGTCCCGCTTCGCTCGCTCCCTCACCTCCTCCATGAACCCGCTGGCGTCCACCATCTGCGTTCGCTTCGTGGCTCCGAACATCATCTGCGAGAGCACATCCATGCCGAGCCTGTTGCTCATGTCCTTCATCGTGCGGTTGAACGAGCTTGCGCCATCCTTGGCGTTCATCTCCGCCTTTTGCGCCAAGAGCGTGGGGTTCTCATCCTTCATGCGAATCTCGTTGTTGACGATGCGGTCGTACAGGTCCTCGAGGTGTTCCCTCGGTAGGTCGGCGCCGTCGTCTATGCCCCGGTTGTTTCGCGTGAAGCCTTCTTTGGTCATCTTGTTCTTCACCTGCGGGTTGTGCGCGTCGGTGTTGAGCATGATGACGGAGAACGCGAGCACGTACGCGGTGTCTGCCGACTTGTACTCGCCCGGGTTTTGCTTACAGAACCTCTCCGCAAACTTTTCCATCAGGCGGTCAATCTTTTGCGACTCTCCGGGTAAGCGGAAGCCTTCTAGAAACTTACGGATGCCCTCATCCAAAGTCTGGTCGGTGAAGTCCATCGCGTCGACGTACGCGTGCATCACCGACAGCATCGGTTCGTCCCTCTCGCCCAGGTAATCGCCTATGACCGTCTTGTCTAAGTCGGGGGTGTGGCGCAAAAAGGCGGCGATTTCAAGGGGCGTCTCCCCGAGCCGACCGATCTTCTGCATCAGCGCGACACCCTTCTTGGGTTTCTTGTTGAACAGCGCGATGGCCCGTTGATACTCCGCCTTGCTCGCCTTGGCCCGCTCGATGCCCACCACCGAGCTGCTCCCTTCGTTCCCCTCGTCGCCGTCCCCGTCGCCGTCCTCGTTGTTTTCATCATTATTCGCCGAAGCCTTAGCCGCCAGCTTTCGAGCCTTGGCCGCGGCGTCCGCGGCGGGTCCCACGCCGAGCTTATCGTCCACCCACCCGCCCAACGTCTCCAACAGCTTGGTTATGCACCCGAGCGCGTCGCCGGCGAGCATGCTCTCGCGCGCGAGCTCCGCGCCCGTCTGCTCCGCCGTCCCCGGCAAGCCCTGCGCCACTCGCACCACGCTATTCACGGCTCGTTCGAAAAGGTTGGAGGAGTCCAGGTCGCAGTCGTAGTTGACGAAGAGGTCCACTAAGAGCTGCGCGTCGCCGCAGATCACGCGATGGCACTGCAGTAAGATCTGCCGTTGGGTGTACGGCGCGAGCGGGGCGCCGATGACCACCTCCAGGGGCTTGAGCATCAGCAGCGGGTAAAAGTATCCAATCTGTAAACGTAAACAAAACACGACGTCAATCTAATTGCCCATTAGTGGGAAATAAAAAGAAACTCACCTCAGCCTTGAGCGACGCCCGGAACTTGTCGAGCAAGGTGAGGAAGATGGACAGCGACAGCTGGTACGCCGCCGGGACCCCGGGCGCCGCGTTGGTCACCACGGTGTCGCACAGGTACGTCTTCGTCGCGTCCACGAACCGCCTGCTCGTCGCGAACACCGGCCCGGCGTTTGCAAGTAGAATTTTCAGAAGTTCCAGCGATAGCGTCTTACCGCGAAGCACGGCTGGGACCGTCAGGTCGCCAGACTTCTTCGCGAGCTTGCACAGCGCGCGAAAGACGAGAAACGCGTCGTTCTCGAGCGTTTTCCTGGCGCATAGCACGGCCCTGGTGCCCTCACCGACGCTGTGCCGCGGCGTGGTGGTTCCGCTTCTGGAGACGTTTGACTTCGGCGTCGCCTGAACACAAAACACTTACCCGTCAGTCAAATTTCCCATACGAGATTTAAAATAAACTTACCGGCTCGGAGTCTTCGTCGAATTCCCGCGCGGTGACCTCGTTGTCCACACGTCGCTCGTCCACGCATCCGTCGTCGGGGTCCACCGCGCCCACCGCGACGCCCACCGCGGTGATCCCGGCGTTGGTATCGGCGATGGCCTTGTTTAAGAGGCCCTGCACGTACCCAGCAACGTTTTCAAATGAATCTGTATACGGTAAAAAGAACATGTCGTCATTCTGATTGCCCATACGTAGGAAATTAAAATAGACGTACCGTCACCAGCCTTGCCGCCCCCCGACTGTTTGCTCAGCACGTCCGCGACGACGATCGGGGGCGGCAGCGTGGACGGGTCGTCCGTCTCCAGCCGGTGAAACACCACGGTGAGCATCTGCGTCAGAGACGCCTTCGCCGTGGCCTGGTTCACCTCGCTCTTGGAACCCAGGTGAACGTTGTAGCACGTTCGCACCACCCTGTAAACAAAACACGACGTCAGACTCATACTAATTGCCCATACGAATATAAAAAAGAACTCACCGCAGGAGCGCCCGCCCGTGCACCCTGAACGACCGACTCGACACCGCGACTAAAAGGCCCTTGAGGCACTCGAGCTCGCACTGCTCATCCACGATCTCGGCACCTACGCAGATGAGCGCCACGGTCTCGCCGCAGAGCCGCTCGCGTCGGCTCAGAGGCGCGAGGGGCGGGACCGAGTTCAGCGCGATGGGGGTGGACTCGAAAGCCTTTGGAGTCCTTTGCGCGTCCGCTTCCCTGCCCGACGGCGTCGGCGCCTTATCGTCGGCATCCGCCTTGGCTCCATCCGGCTTGGCTCCATCCGCGTCGGCGTGCGCGGCGGGGGTCGAATCCCCGGCCGCGGGCGTCGCCGGGGTCAAGGCTGGGGAGGTGCCGAGGGGCTTGGCGTCACCCGTGTTTTCTTCGTCGCGAAGGTCGGCGTCACCGCTGAGCAGCCCGTGCGCCACCAGGCGCTGAAGCGAGGCGAGCGCGGCGCGGATCACCTTCGGAGACTTGCTCTCCATGGCGAGACGCAGCGGGACGAGGATGTCATCCACCTGATCGTCCGTCAGGGTGGCGGGAAGCTCAGGTCCATCGCCGTCCTCGCCGGAGATCTCGTTTCCGCCTCCCGCGTCCGCATCTAACGGCGTCGACGCCACGAACCGCCCTTCCTCCAGCCCCACCACCAACTCCTTGAGCCGCGTGATGAGCTCCGCGTGCCGCTTGGAGTTGGCCGCCGCGAGCATCTGTTCACAGCCGTCGCCGAGGACATCCTTCGCGTCCATGGACCTCGATCGATCGCCACCGCTTTAGATGCTCAGATGGCGGTGTCACCCCGGATGCTCGGACCCCACGCGGATAGGCGGGTCTTTCCGGCGCGATGGGCGGGAGACGCGTCGCCGCGCGTGCTCGCCGCCTCTCCGAGTACGTCGACGCGCGCTCGCGACCGACTCGATCAACCGGCGAGTGCGCTCCTCGCTCTGGCCCGTCGCCTCACCGCGGTGGAGGATAGAGCAGAGGCTTCAAAAATATTTGAGAAGGAGCCGTCTGATGACACGACACGGGAGCGGACTCAGAGGACCCGACGCGGTAGGGAGGGCGCCGTCATGGTGGGCCTCGCCACGTTCATGATCGTATCGCGCGAGGACGTCCCCTTGTACGAGGCCGACCTCGGGAAAGCCCCCGAGGCGTCGTCGTCCTCGACCCACGGGGCGGGCGCGGGCGCGGGCGCGGCGACCGCGGCGGGGCATGGGCAAGGCCAACAACATCCCGGGGCGCAGGCGCAGAGGCGCGACGACGCCGCGCATCTTCACCAGTTCGTCATGCACGCGGCGCAGGATTTCGTCGAGGAGCGCATGTGGGAGACCAACGGGCCGTACCTCAAGCTCGTGGACAGGTTCAACGACCTGTACACCTACGCGTGGATCACCGCGGGGGGATGCAAGTTCCTGCTGCTGCACGACGCGAGGAACGAGGAGAACGTCCGGTCATTCTTCGACGAGGTGCACCAGCTGTACCTGCGCGTGGCGCTGAATCCGTTCCACACGCCACGGACGCCCATCGAGAACGAGGTGTTCGACAGGCGGGTGCGGCAGGCGGGAAGGCGGTACTTCCCGTGAGGAGGAGGGGGATCGACACTAGACCTTTATAGAAACTGTAGAATGGTGAAGCAATGCGGAGAGTAACTCTTAGACTGACGCATCACACCTAATCCGCCCACGGAGCTCAACGCCGCCTGAACAGCATGTTCTTCACGTACGACACAGCCGGCATGTTGAACCAAACCGAGTCGTACCCGCTCCTCGCCAGGTCCCACTTCTTGCCGAACGTGTGAACCCTCGTTGTCGGTTCGACTTTGCCGTCTCCGCCCGTGACCAACTCGCCCCCGGCGTGCGTCCACGACAGCACGGACCCCCGCAGGTTATACGCGTCCACGCCCTTATCCTTGATCAGCTTCTCCACGTATTTACCGCTCCTGTAGCCTATGGTGCAGTAGGCGACGACCCTCTTATCGCGGTACGAAGCATCAAAGTCAGCTTCGTACTTTGAGGGAGAGATGGACCCAGGGATGGCGGACACCTTCCGCTCGTCGTCGGTCCTCACGTCGACCAGGACGTACGGGTTTGTACGTCGGTCATCGCGCATCTCGGCGATGAGAGCCGTCGCGGTGATCTCCGGGACGGACGGGACGGAGAACTCGAGCACCATCCGCTCAATCTCCGCCGCCCGCCTCGCATCCTCCGAGGATCTGGACATCATCCGAGTCGGACTTCTCGTGTGCCGACCTCGCGAGGTGGACCGCCGGCTTAAACCACGATGGGGCTTAAACCCCACGGGCACCGTGGATCGAAGGACGTGAATCGCGCGAGTCCTCAACCCCGCGAACGCGCGACACCGACCCCGGGAGCCACCGCGCCTCGAGAGAGTGACATCACAGCCAAGACTACACGAGGTTAACATTCAGATTTTTTTGGCTAACGCTTACGCTCAGACGGCGTCGCCCGCCGCCGCGGCCGCCTCCCTCTGTCGCTGCTTCTCCGCCAGCCTCTCCGCCAACGCCTTCGCACCCCTCTCCCTCCGTCGCTTAGCCTCCTCGGCGTCACGCGTCGTGACCCCGGGCTTATTCCCCGCGTTCACAACCGCTAAGCCGTCGTGAAGCTGCGCCGCCGACATTTGCTTCAACGCCCGCCGCTCCCTCCGCCCGACGCAACACGCGTGCACGCCGTCCGCGAACGGCCCGAGCACCGGCGCCGTGAACGCCGGGAAGAAGGAGATGAACTCCATGTGTTCCGAGCTCGCGTCCCCGTGCCCACCGCCGTCTGGTCGGGGCTGGTAATACCGAAGGTACACCCAAGCGCCGTACAATCCAAAAAACGTGAACCCGAACTTCTCGAGGTACCGTCCTTGAAGCGCCGCCACCGCGGTCATCGCCGCGAGGTGAATCGCGGGAAGGTGCCTGCACCGGAGCGTGCGTAAGCCCCGTACGTTAACCGGCGCGTCGGGCATCAGCTGCCTCACCGCGACGAGCAG
>Ga0302114_10000178_pt1 | contig 46852 bp, 41 predicted proteins | sample AG5_Surface_MG_FD_203107 | JGI IMG/M metagenome (GOLD analysis project Ga0302114, IMG submission 203107) | Marine microbial communities from Western Arctic Ocean, Canada - AG5_Surface | ecosystem: Environmental > Aquatic > Marine > Oceanic | place: Canada: Western Arctic Ocean | collected... | reverse complement strand
ACGGTTCTGCCACCTTCACGAATCGCAAATCGAAGACCTTCTTCCATCGCAATCGGAGCGTGCAGCTCAACTACCATCTGTATATTGTCACCAGGCATTACCATTTCAACACCATCTGGAAGTTCACAAGCACCAGTCACATCCGTAGTACGGAAGTAAAACTGAGGACGGTAGCCTTTAAAGAATGGCGTATGACGGCCACCTTCGTCTTTCGACAAAACATATACTTCCGCTTCAAACTTAGTGTGTGGCTTGATCGCGCCAGGCTTACAAAGTACCTGTCCGCGTTCTACTTCTTCACGCTTAGTTCCGCGCAGAAGTACACCAACGTTCTCACCAGCACGACCTTCGTCAAGCAGCTTGCGGAACATCTCAACACCCGTACAAGTAGTAGTAGTAGTGTCGTGGATACCAACAATTTCTATTTCGTCGCCAACGTTTACGATTCCGCGCTCAATACGACCGGTTACTACCGTACCGCGACCAGAGATTGAGAATACGTCTTCAATAGGCATTAGGAATGGCAGGTCAACCGCACGTTCAGGCTCTGGAATATAAGTATCCAGAACTTCAACCAGCTTCTTAACCGCTGTTGTTCCCATTTCGTTGTCGTCTTCACCGTTCAGTGCCATAAGGGCAGAACCGATGATGATGGGCGTGTCGTCGCCAGGAAATTCGTACTGGTCAAGAAGTTCACGTACTTCCATTTCTACCAATTCGAGTAGTTCTTCGTCGTCAACCATGTCGGCTTTGTTCAGGAATACTACGATGTACGGAACACCAACCTGACGGGAAAGCAGAATGTGCTCACGCGTCTGAGGCATGGGGCCGTCAGCAGCTGAACAAACCAAGATAGCGCCGTCCATTTGGGCCGCACCGGTAATCATGTTTTTCACATAATCGGCGTGACCTGGACAATCCACGTGCGCGTAGTGACGATTCGGTGATTCATATTCAACGTGTGAGGTCGCAATAGTAATACCGCGCTCACGTTCTTCGGGTGCGTTATCGATGCCGTCAAAGGCTACCGCGTCGCCGCCCCATACTTCCGCACATACGCGCGTCAATGCCGCCGTTAGTGTCGTTTTACCATGATCCACGTGACCAATCGTGCCCACATTTACGTGGGGCTTATTACGTTCAAACTTCTCTTTTCCCATGTCTAGCGCCTCCTAACATCAGCCTTACTATGCAATTCATTTGATGAATAACTTTTTTAAAACCGTAAAAAAATCAAACACCTACCTAATACTCTGGAGCTCATAACCGGATTCGAACCGGTGACCTCTTCCTTACCAAGGAAGTGCTCTACCGACTGAGCTATATGAGCAAAACCTTGTCCACTCACCTTTATCGCTAAAGAATGGAGCGGGTAGCGGGGATCGAACCCGCATCATCAGCTTGGAAGGCTGAGGTTCTACCATTGAACAATACCCGCCGTACCTAACTCATTTGGCGAGTCCAATTCCGGTTCTCACCTACCTTTATACAAAACCCGTATAAAGGCCTAATCACTTTCGAGCCAAACTTTCTGACTCGACATCACCAATTATTTGGTGGTGGGGGGTGGATTCGAACCACCGAAGCTTTCGCGTCAGATTTACAGTCTGATCCCTTTGGCCGCTCGGGAACCCCACCGAACACTACCTAATTTTTGATGGAGCTGGTGAGAGGAGTCGAACCCCCGACCTGCTGATTACAAGTCAGCTGCTCTACCAATTGAGCTACACCAGCCTTACTAAAATTACCCAACCAATATGGCAGGGCGCAGTGGAGGCGGGATTCTATTGAAACTTACCCCTCGAAGCAACCTAAAAACAGGAATTTTGTTCGCGTGTCAATAAAGGGAAGTCTAACTCGAGCTCAACCCAGTAGTTTGAGGCCATTAGAGAGGATTCAGAGAGGGGTAAATTGACCGAATATTGGGTCTCTTCAACTACATATTGATATTGGCCTGTTTGGTACCCTAGATTCTCTAGTTGAATTGATCGGGCAAGAGCATTTTGCTCGGTGCCAAATACACCTACTGAGATGCCATTTTGCAGATCGCCTTCCGGGATAATAAAGCTTTCGATATCTTCGCGACGCAGCACATTTAACTCTAATGTCGCTTCTCGGGCGGATACAAAGGGCGGCACGTAAACCATGATAGGCCCTGGCTTACCCACAACCTCTTCCTCTAGAATTGGATTTAGGTCAACAGAGCGTAATCTTTCTAGCAGACTTGAAACCTGCTCTTCAGGCAAACGAAATATCTCGCAGAGGCCTTCTAAAGCTGGGTCTACTTCAGTAACAGGGTCAAGGGTTGGCTCCGAGGCCGCTCCGGATTCGGCAATATTAGATTGCCTCAAGAGGTTAAAATCATCGGCGATGGGCTCTCTATTCGCCGATGGGGCTACATTGGCCAAAGATTCTTCCTGAATACGAAGTCCATTACGTTCTGCAAAATTTAGTTCGTCAATTAATATCAACCGTGCAGAACCAACGGGGCGCGGCAGATCGGTTGAGATCTCCTGATTTTGGTCAACACGGAAGAAATAGAAAGCCAAGGCATTCGCCAAGAGCAAAACTAGCGCGATCCACTTCATGCCTATGTTAGCTCCCCGGCTTCCAATTTCTGGCTATAACAAATCGCCAGCCCCTGTATTACCAAATCTATATTTTGATTGTTTATCTCAGCGCTCTCTATAAACCAGCGCGCGTCGCCGCCTATTATCACCATCTGGTCGTCTGAAAGCCCAGTATTGTTCAAAACTTTTTCTACCATTGCTTCAACCGATATAAATATGCCCCGGTCTATTGCTTCGCTGGTATCTAACCCCAAACCAAATCTAAAGTCCGCCTCCCCGGTAAGCAGGGCCCCGATAGACTCACTGGTATCCATAAGCGCGCGGCGCTGCATTTCTAATCCCGGCAGGATATACCCGCCCAGATGCCTACCCTTATCGTCCACCGCATCTAGGGTAATAGCAGATCCCATATCCACCAACAAAAACCCGGATTTCTGCCGTTGCCAGAGCGCCAGCATCGCTAACCACCTATCTACGCCCAAATTTATCGGCTCGTGATACCCGCAGGTAAGCCCCGAATTTTCCGATTCTGAGCGGGCCGCCCAGAGAGGGATACCCAATTCTGAACAAATAGATTGAAGGGCGGCATTCCACTCTTCTCCCTGCACACTGCTAAGAGCAAGAAACTTGATTTCCGAAAAATGCTCTCGCATCCAAAGTTCCAAGTCAGCTATATCAACGGCGTCGCACCGGTGAAGCTCCCCAGCACTGCCAAGCTTCCATTTCACCGAGGTATTGCCAGCGTCCAGCAACAAGATATTGGTTATATCTGTCATTCTATCTAGTCAATTAATAATCGTAGGTGATGCATTTACTTTGCGAATAGGGATTGCGCATTTCAGACCGACAGCTTCGATTGAGCTCTGTAAGCATATATCCGGATAGTTCGGGGTCTCCTATTCGATTGGATAATATTTCCAATGCGCGCTCGAAATGTTCTAGCTTATTAATGCTAATCATATAGGCGTCGCCGGTGTACTCCTGAAGATCTAGTGGAGTATTGAAGTAGTCCATTGAAATTTCATTGGCTATGGGGCGACCATTAAAAACATTTTTGGAATTCATTAGGGTCATATGCTCGATATAATTTTCACGAATACCACCGCCCTCTTCTAGCGAGTAATCAATCTTAAGTGCCACCGCCACATCAAAAAAGCGTTCGTCGGACTCCAAGCTCTGGCTAAGGTCTTCCACTTCATATAGGTAGAAGGTATTTCGGTAGCCTTCTCCGCCATAGGCACTGACTATCTCAACCTGATCTAAACTAGCGGGAGCAGATTGTTCGGCGTCTTCTTCGAGAGGCTGCTCAGTCATGTCGCCAGCCATGCATCTATTAATCTGAGCCACGGACAATAACGAAAGTATGCCTTCAACAGTTGTATCGTTGTTAGGCAGATCTATAAGATCGCCCACCGCTTTAGTCTCGCCGCAACTTGTCGCCAATACGCCGGACTGCCGTTTTTCGATGTTATACCGCGGATGCATGCGATCGGTTCTGGTTATCTTGCCAATGCGCTCCAAATGATCCAAATCAGTCCTTTGAATATATCCGGTAAGTGTCTGGGAGCCGCGGGTACCAAGTAGGGTAATAGTATTGCCCTCCTCTGCAGTAATTTTATATGCCTCTCCGCGAGCCACCAGCCAATCATTGGCAAGCGCTGCAGTGCATCCTCGGGTTTTGCACAGCAGAAAGTCAGAATTGAATATAACCTGGTGATCACCCACAGATTGCTGAAAACTCAGCTCGGAAATTGATCGCGGATGCACCAGTACTTCAACACCGTCCTGCGTAAGCGCCAAGGTATATTGCTGATTCGAAACTGTTACCGGCTCAGCATCCGACAGATAGAGCAAATAGCTCTCGGGTATAAAAGAAACTATTTTGTAGCCATGTTCTTTCCATGGAGGCGCTAGCGCCCAATTGCGGTATGTTGCATAGCGCGGCTGATCGAATACCTGAGCCTGAGCAGTCGCGGCGCATAGCAAAAGCGCAATATATAAGGGCAGTATTCTCATGTTCAGCATAGGAAATTCAATCTTTACCATCCAAATTCTCAGTCGTTATATCTCTCTCTCAGATAGCCCCATAGAAAGCGGAGCTAGGATACCACGCAGGAGCGCTGAACTAATACGAAGCTGAGGCAAGTCGGCTCTTTCATACCTATTGAAAAATATCGTTAAATTGGAAGCTATCAAAGTTCAAAAGACTAGAATGACAATTCAATCAGGGGAAATCTTATGAACATCAAACCTATATTGGCCGCGGCATTGTTTCTATTTATTGCTATTGCCGGAGCACAACAGACAATAAGCCAAGAACGCAACCCGCTAGGATTGGTCTTGTACGTAATAGAAACCACCGGGGTTCCCGAGAGAGCCTCTGAAGCGGGCAACTTTATGCAGGACCATCTCGCTCATCAGGATAACCTTGAACGCCAGGGAATTATGTTTGGTGCAGGCGCTCTGCGCTCAGAAGGTGCTGAAGGGGGACCTCCTACTCAAGGGTTAATAATTATTCGAGCAGAGTCATTTGAGGAAGCCAGAAAAATTGCCGACTCCGACCCTATGCATGCGAACGGATTGCGAACCTATACTATTCGCCGCTGGAGCCTGAACGAAGGCACGGTAAATATTCGTGTGAATTTTTCAGATCAAAGTGTGGAATTCAAATAGTCTGAGAAATATCTCAACATAAAAAAAGAGGCCATCTGGCCTCTTTTTTTATGTTTTTACTCTTAATGCTAATTGTATCTGCGCTCCATAGTCGGAACTGATTCTTCGTAGGTATAGCGCAATTCCCAACGCTGCCTATTCGCAATGCTCGCGTCGCACTCTTCAAAAGACAGTTTTCGAATTAGGTGTACTGGAGTGCCTCCACCGCCTGTCACAGGAACTGTGCCCACCGTCAAACATAGGTTGGGGGCGCTGACAGGAACAATCTCTCCGCTAGAGCTAATATCAAATTGCTGAACATCTTCTCCCGTACAGGGCTCTGATGCCACAAAGGAACCAGCCCGCGGCTCATGCAGGGTCATACATATATCAAAGTAATCGAGCCTGATTCGCCCTTCTGCTAGATACATCTCTGAATCAAAGCCCTGGTCTGTGGTTGGCAGCCCGTCGTTTTCTCCAGCGAAACAGTTGTGACTCTGAAATCCGCCAATAGGAATGCCTCCCGTCAGATGCGCAAACAAATCAACACACCATCCCCGGGACTCTTCCATGGGGTCAATTAATTTTATTTCGGCCAAAGTAACTGCCGAAGCCGATTGTGAAAATAATGCCACCATTAGGAGGGCGGCTGCAGTAAGTCTTAATTTCATGCTAATTACCTCTACTTAGTTGGTGGATTTACAGGGTTTCAATATAAGCGACGACATCGGCAATGGCCTGATCGTTTGCCAGTAATTTAGCAAAGATCACCATTTGCGATCCAAAAACATCTTGTGGGTCTGCACCACGAATACCGTCTTGGAAATACTCTAGCTGGCGCTCCATATACCAAGGAGCAAGCACGGTTAGATCTGGCGAACCAAATACTTCATTCCCGGTGCCATTGGCTGCGTGACAAATCACACAGGTACTTGCATACATTGCTTCACCGGCTGTTGGGTCACCGGGGACTGGGGCATTTAGAAAGGCGTATTCAGAATCCCAATTAAATGGGCGCTCAGTAGGTTCAACTCGAGCATTATCACCACGACCTATTGTCATAGGTGAACCACCTGGCTCAAGAGTTTCAACGTAGGCCGCTACATTCTCTATGCTGGCGTCATTTCGGAATATGCCGTTAATAACAATCATCTGAGCACCGGGAAGGTCCTCTAAGTGCATACCGCGAATTTCATCGTCAAAGTTATGAATTGCCTCTCTACATACCAGGCCTGCAATCCAGCTATAGGGGGAGCATCTAGGCGCTGCCTTCCCTGCTCTTGATTCCCATGGCAAAACCCACAGGCTTGGAAAAGCTCTTCACCAGGCGCGCCATCATCGGTTCCGGCTTGATACATCTGCGCAGAAACACCGGTAGCAGCACCAAATGAACCCAGTGCAAACCCGAAGTACAGCAAATGTTTGAAATTTCGGAAAGGTGATCCGATTATTTTTATTCCCCAGTAGAATTTCTGAATATTTAGAGGCTAACACAGCGTTCCAATGCTGAAAATCCGAACCTGGGCAAAACCCTCTGTCTTTACGATTTTTAATATGCTTTTTTTCAAGCAAAAAAAAGGACTATCCCTAGGAGTAGTCCTTTAAATCGAATTGCTATATGAACCTAATCCGCGCTAACCAATACTGGCAGATGGCATTCTGTTACTGCGAACTCGTAATCTCCAGTCTGCAGCTTGCGCCACCCGCCTTTCAGGGGAGCAGCCAAATTGACAGGATCGGTATAGGTAATGTCGACTGCCAAGGCGGCATATTGCTCATCATCCGCTCGGCTGTAGCGCTCGGTAATAGTCGTTTGGTCACTTAAGATATTGCCGCCACCGCTAGAGGCTCCGATTAGCAATTGTGTAGTCTCAACTACCAGGGTATCGCCTTCATAGTGTGCTGCGGAGTGCCCTCGCAAAGTATGTTCTGTGTTTGCCGGCCCACGTCCGTCCAAATAGATAAGCCTTGGAGTGTTATTGTCTTCCTGCTCAATCAAGACATAGTCATCCCTTTGCGTAATACGCATAGTCTGAATGGTACCCACTACTCGCTGCAACCCCCGCGGTTCACAGGTTAGATAGGCAGGATCCTTAGTCGCATCCCAGGCATCCTGAAGTGCTTGTCCAGTAGGCGTAAATTCTGCTCTGCCACGCACCATGTTGCCAGACCCGCCCGCGCCAGTGGCCAACCAAGCGCCGGATAGATTAGGCAAGCCGTTTGCAAGCTGTAGCTCGGGAATCCCCAAGTCCGGAGTTTGGTCAGGCTTTGGCCCTTCCAAAACTCGAACCAAGGAGCCGTCATTCGGGTTTATTTCGAGGAGTTTTCCGCCTTCTATATCGCCCCGCTCCATCAAAATCATTGGGCCGTTATGACGAGCTTTTCGTCCTACTAGTCGCACATATTGACCTTCTTCGATCATATTTTGAGTCCAACCCCAACGGCGGAACCCAGCTACAGCGGGTCCACTAGCTACCCAGTCTTTCTCCATACCATTCTCGTCAGTAACTACGAGAGTGATAGCGATGTGAGGATTATTAAAAGCAAATTCTTTTACGTAGCCCTCAATTTCCATGGTTTGGCTGGTATCAAAGGTGGCGGTAGCTGCGTGGTGCGCGTAGGCAGGCAAACTGCCAAATAGAAACAGGCTTACTAGTATTAGGAATGTTCGGTAATTCATATGCCCCCAATTAAAATTTTACGGCCTTCCAGAAACCTGAAGACTGTTCGCAATTAGTACTTACCCAAGTTAATCTCTGGATATTTTATTGTCAACTATAGAAATCATAAAGTAATACCCCCAAGCACCGCGTGCTCAGGGAATATTAACTAGGGAAGCTTACTTAAACCTTGAATAGATCGAACTCTTCCGACGGCACGGTCCAAGGAAAGCTCGTAGTAGTTGCGGGCCATATCGTAGTTGCCGGTCTCGCGATAGACATCCGCCAATAACTCAGCCATGGGTTGAACTGGGACTGCCGGGCCATACTCTGAAGGCATAGCGGCTTCAATTTGCTCTGCTTTCTGAATTAGAGCGATCGCGGTTTCGGAATTTCCCGCAGCCAGTTCAATTTGACCCTCAAGGGCCAAGCGCAATAGGTGCGGTGCCACATCAGTACGTTTGCCGCTAGCCATAGCCATGCCATTCATGGGGGCCATAGCGCCGGCTCCTCCCATATCACCGTGCATTTTCGCCAACTCTTCACGGGCTAGATCCAGATCTCCCCTGTTTAATAGAACAAGTCCCCGGGCATAAATATCTGTCATGTGGGCATATAGGCTAAGTCCAGCGTGACTAATTTTTACGTCAGCCAAGTCGCTATCCCAATCTTGCGTATCTACTAGATAGGATGCTCTGGTTGTCGCGTAGTGATTGCGGTGTACTGGACTGTCATCACCATATTGTTCAACTTGCTTGGCAATGCGAGATATATATTCACGGGCCTCCGCGTTCTTACCCATCTGCTGCAGGCCATAAGGCACCCAAGTCAGCGCATGGTAAGCCTGCCCCCCGTAGGGGTCATTAGGATCAGCTTGACGAGATACATCTTCTTCATAAGAACGAATATTCCGTTCAACGCCCTCTTCCCACATCCCTAGTGCGTAGTAGATATGCGATCCCATATGCAATGCATGTACTGCAGAAGGAGCTACTTCGTTATAAACACGAGCAGAGCGAAGACCAAGCGGCGCATGAATTGGATCGTCAAAGCTGTGAATGTTGTAGTGGAGCGCTCCCGGGTGAGTAGGGTTTATCGCTAATATAGCTTCGGTGATGGCCCCAGCTCGCATATAGCGGGCATAGTCTCTACCACCATAAGTAGTCGCTAAAATCGATAATGCATAGAAAGCTGCGGCATCTAGATCTTCGGGGTATTTCTCATGGAGCGCTCCGAGAGCATCAGAATAGGCTACCTCTCTTTCGTGCTCGCTTCCCTCGCCAAAGAGGATTTCAATAGTTTGAATATAGTCCTTTTCACGCTGGGTAACCGCTCGCGCGGCTCGAGCATCAGGAGTGGATCCTAGTTTAGCCAATGCGGCTCTGGATTTATCAAGCTGATGCCGGTGCCAGAAAAACTGGTCATAGGCTAGCGCCTCGCCCCAGTAAGCCATGGTGAAATTTGGATCTATAGATTGCGCCTCTTCGAAGGAAGCCAGAGCGTCGCCATATTCAAAATTGTGCATCTTAAGCAAGCCAAGGGTAAAGGCTTGATGCGCTTGCGCCGACCCTGTGGCCTGAAAGTCCGTAGACCCATAACTTTGTTGCGCCTGCGATTGATAAACCGCTAGCGATAAAGCTAACAACAAAACCAATCTAATACTGTGTAAAAATGTCACCGCATACCCCCAAACAAATAATCTAAAAATGTCTATCCTGATTGATTAACCCGGTCCAGCAGCCTCATAGGTGATGCTATCTTCCAATGACTCGTAACTATGGTCGACCCAAGCAGGAACCGTAACAACATCACCGGCTTCCAGAATAAATTCTTTGTCACCGCTCATAGCGCGTAGCTTTCCAGAAACAACGGTAAGAACTAATTCATTGGCGTGATTGTGTGCCGTGGTGGTTGTACCTTTGGGCCATTCGACATAGACCAAACCCACTGTCGCGGCACTGTACCTGTGCACGACTCGTCCGTCAGGCATCATACGTGGCTCTGCGTCGCTTCGGCCCTGAACAGACATTTCCGGAGTACTAACACCAGTAGCTTGAGATATTGCAGTCGTTGAAGCCAACGACAGAAGAATTGCGGCAAGAAATATAAATGTTTTATGCATCATCAAAAACCCCTTTGTTGGCCAGTGCTGACCAATCATTGAAGTTAGATTGTGATAAGAAGAGAGCCCAAGCGCAACTTTCTTTACATTTCAGCAGGTGTGAAATTTAAGATAGAAAGCCGCGCCTTGATTTAGGTCATGCTTTAAATTCTTACTTCACCTATTAGTTTTGAGATTCCACTTCCGCGGCGCAGTCGAAAGGCACCATTTGCGTACCGGGCTGCCAGAGCCATGCACGTTCGAGTTCGATTGATCCTGTGAGATATACCGGATCGGTAGCTACTATTTTATAGTTGAGCTTACTGTCATCTGCTTCGATCCAGAAGGTCTCCTCATAGGTCATTTGATCTGACTGAGGCGTTCCATAGGGGTCAAAGTATGGCCAATCGATATGACTAGTTTCCACAACTAAAGAATCGCCTTGCCAGTAACCAATGGAATATCCCAAATTTGATGCGCTTGGCTCGGGTCTGTCATCCGTCATGTATACCAATCGGCGCAAATCGTGCTCCTCAGTGTAGATCACAATATGATCGCCATTATCGATTAGCTGCATTGGTGTGGGGTCAAACATATTGGTAGGGATACCAGAACGACATTCCAGTTCTGGATTATCCGTAGCAAAGTTATATTGTGACGCCAGTTCTCTCCCTTGATTAGTCAACAATCCAGCGTACTCAGAAGCGCTAGGGCGACCGCTTGTGCGACGACCCCATACCCGGAAAAACCCATCGGCAGAGGCTTCCGCAGCGCGAATTTCTGCCGCAGTAGGACCGCGTCTAGTTGTATCTACAAGCTCTTCAGACCAGAGAGCATCGCCGCTCCTAACCATCTCCTCACCATTAGGTAATAGTAAGTTTTGCAGCCCTATAGAGTTGGAATCTCGTCGTGATAATACGCCAGCAGCCTTTACCTTATCTCCAACTGCGACAAGGTCTTCTCCAATTCCTGCTTGGGCATAGCTATTTACACTTCCACCCAGCTCTAATTCCCATTCCTGCTCCTCGCCGGACTCGCCCACAACTTTTAGCATAAGACGTGGATGCGGATTCCGCCAAAAAACACGACTGATCTCTCCTTCAAGTCGAAGAAGATTTTCGGCTAAATAAAGATCTGGATTATTGTTCGCACCGTGATGTGAATAAGCGGCCAATGGACAACCCAAAACTACCACCAATAATGCTTTGGCAATACCGGCCCTAGCTATAGTGTTTTTCATAAATCTCCCCCAAGACTAAATCAATTGATTTTCGGATCTAACAATCATTTCTGTAGTTTGCCACTAGCCAATACAGAGGTCTTGCTACAAATTGGCAGTGTGACCACAAATTAATAATGTCCAACCCTAAGTGCTTCGCTATAGATGAGACTAGCATACCGAGCTATGATTGTTTTACCAATTCGCCCAACCGGTTTACGCAGTAAACCTCGCATAGGAAGCCGCAGTAAACCTCTCTTCCTAGAGCGTTGGAAAAACTAATACAATTTCAATTTGATTCAGGGAAACCCAATGAAAGCCATCTCTTTAAGTTTCGTTCAAATTATCACTTTGACCAGCCTCTCGGTGCTGGCTGCTTGTAGCAATGACACAACTACAACTACAAGCGACCAGGTAAATACAACTGTTGAGGCACCTTCTGATGCAGTGGCTTGTACAGATCTATATCTGACCAATGGCCGATTCTTCTCTATGGAAGAACTACCCGGCAGCTCAGACGGCGTGACTCAAAGTGATTTCAATAGCATGCGCATTAGCGGAAACCAAATTGCCGAAATTGGGGACAATCTCACCCCATCGGATTGCGCAACAAGCATCGACCTAGAAGGTAAGACGGTTATTCCCGGTTTGATCGATACCCATATGCACTTTGTTCGCGCGACCTTACGACCTGGCTATGACACCCGTGAATTGGAGTTAAGTAGAAGTATTACGGAAGCGATGGAGATGGTAGCCGCCAAAAGCAACGCCATGGCCGAAGCAGGTATTTCTACCAATGAATGGATTACCTTTGCCGGTGGCTGGGACCCCATCCAATGGGAAGAAAATGTAGTTGGTTCGGGTCGTGAAAACGGGCCGGAAACAATATATCCCACACTTGAGCAGATGGACGCAGCTGCTGGAGACTACCCCTTTTATATCCATCTACGTTCAACCGAAGCGGCCTATGCGAATAGCGTGGGTGTGGCTCGACTAAAAGAACTTGCGGCTAACACTCAAGGATCAGTTGATCCTGAAATAGATGATATAACTGGGTTTATCGCAAATTCCACTAATTCTTTTAACCTGATCAAGCAAGGCAGCGATCAGAGAGATCAGGCGATTCGCGTTATGCACGGATTTAACAGTGTCGGTCTAACTTCCGTGGTTGATGTAGGTGGCAGCATCCGTGGTTCTGGAGCCCAATACTTCGATGTCACTTCCCATTACACAACCATTAAAGAATTGTATGCCACTGACGAATTATCCATACGAGTACGTGCGCGCATACAGGGCGACTTAATCACTCCACTTGAGGGCTATGAAGGCTTAGCCAAAGAGATTGAATCAAGCTTTGGAGATGAGAGTGACAGCATGTTCAAAGTGGTGGGCCTAGGTGAGGATTTAGGTAATATTCAAGCGAACGGACTGCAAGAAACTATGGAAATGGCACTGTTAAATGGATGGACCGTTGGCAAGCACGCAGCGAGGGCCACTGACATAGAAACTTACCACCAAGCATCTCTCGCAACCGGTGAGCTGACACGCCTAACCATGGAACACTCCTATCCCCGTCAGGAAGAGCTGGACCTTATAACTGAGTACGGATATGAAGATGTTGTTGCGGCCAATTTGGCGATTCATCCATTTTTGGGAAGGGGTGCAGCGGGCACTGTCTGCAACGGTACGCCTTACCGCACTATGAGCGAGCTAGGTGTAAAAGCAGGTATTGGTTCCGACAGTACAAACGCACAACCCAGTAATCCTTGGGTACATATCTATCACATGGTAACCGGCAAAGATGTAAAAGGCTTTGCCTCCAATGCCGGCGGTTTTATCGCAGGTGGGGCTAGAGACGGCAGTGATCTAAGCTGTCCAGATGAAAGAGTTAGCAGAGCGCGGGCTGTCCAACTGTTTACCAAAGGCAGTTCCTGGTTAGCAAATTCTGAAAATGACTATGGCACTCTTGAATCAGGCAAACTTGCTGACTTAGTAGTACTGAGCGATGACTTCTTCTCTGATTCAGTATCCGACGAAGAAATCCAAGGAATAACATCTCTGATGACAATTGTTGATGGAAGGATCGTTTACTTGGACGACAACGCGCCCTTCTCGACTGAGTAAGAACAACAACCTACTAAGTATACTTTCAGAAAAAAGGGCAGCCTATATCGGCTGCCCTTTTTTGTTCTCTGAAACTCTATTTCCGATTCAGGCCAAGCAAAATTCTTGGTTAGTGATGTATGGGCTCCGGAACAAACTCGGGTGGACTAAAAAAGAATAACCGTGAAAACTCTGTGTAGTCAGCTTCGATAGCCATCAAACCAATAAATACTAGAAGACAAAGCGGTGGCACAAGTATCGCGGTAATTAAGGCAGTGCGCTCCCAAACCATATGCATGAATATTGAAATAATCAATCCTGCCTTTAGAAACATAAAAATCAGGATTAATGTCCAGCGTAAGTATCCCTGGAAATTTAAGTAATCTACTAAATAGGAAAAGGTACTTAGTACGAATAGCAGCAACCAGATCCACAGGTATAGTGAGATCGGATGTTGCTGATTATCTGAGCCTGACATGTTGCCCCCTACCACAGATAAAAGAATGCAAAGATGAATACCCAAACCAAGTCCACGAAATGCCAATAAAGACCTGCGATCTCGACAATCTCGTATCCCTTTTTCTCGTAATCACCGCGATTGACCTTAAAGGCCACAACCGACAAATAGATGACCCCAGCTGTTACGTGTAATCCGTGAAAGCCCGTAATCATAAAAAAGGTTGAGCCAAACTGTGCAGCACCCATAGGGTTGGCCCAAGGCCGAACGCCTTCTTCGACTATAAGTTTGGTCCACTCAAAGGCTTGCATGCCAACAAATGAAGCGCCAAAGAGTGCCGTCGCGGCCATTAGCCATGCAACTTTCTTACGGTCGCCACGATAGGCAAAGTTTACCGCCATAGCCATGGTGCCGCTGCTGGTAATCAGAATAAATGTCATGATGGCAATCAATACCAGAGGTATGGAAGTGCCAAACAGGGTTAGCGCAAATACTTCACTGGGTATTGGCCAAGGAACAGGTGTCGAAATACGCACCGTCATGTAGCCAATAAGGAAGCAGCTAAAAATAAAGGTATCACTGAGCAGGAATATCCACATCATGGCCTTGCCCCAAGGCACATGGAACGTTTCTCGATCGGATGCCCAGTCAGCGACTACACCCGCAGATCCACTTTTTTGTAGAGCCTGTTCCGTGGTAACGGTGCTCATAGAGCCTCCATTAGGTCGAAATCAACATAGCGAATAGAAGCAGCCACACTACAAGTAGGTAGTGCCAATATACTGAGCAAAGCTCAACAGTAAGCTGCAAAGATTGGGTTGATGCTCCTTCTTTGATTTTTTTCAGGGTTAAAACCCAAACCACCAAACCGCCTATCAGATGAAATCCATGTACAGCGGTTAGCAAATAGAAAAAAGCGCTCGCAGGGTTTGCCAGAGAGTATTGACCGGAAGCCTGAATTTGCTGCCAGGCAACTAACTGCGCGCCTAAAAAAGCAAGGGTTAGTAATCCACCACAGATAAGCGCTATTAATAGTTTTTTCTGGCTATTTCGGTTCGCCAAGCCTCTCGCCCACTGCATGGCAATACTGCTAAAGATTAGAAGTGCTGTGTTCAACCAGAGTATGTTCGGCTCAGTCACTGGCTGCCAATCACCACCGTGGCTTGGGTTCATGCGCATGTTGTAGGCGGTAATAAATAGCAGGAACAGGCTGGTAATAACCCCTAGCAGGGCATAAAAAGCAACCTTAGCCGCAGGTTGCTCTATGGGACTCACATCACGTAAATGTTCGCCGCCTCCATCTTCCGCCCAAGGCATAGCGGTTAAGTGCCGCACTATTACGCCCCAGACGACAACGGCGAGCAGTAGGGCTATCGCAAGCGTGACTGGGTTCAACTATTTTCCTCGGGGCTATTTTCCTCGAGATCATGTTCCTCGGGATGGATCGACATCTCTTCCACAGAATCTTGTCCATGGTGAGGCTCGTTCTGAGGAATGAAATCTGTCGCGTGGCCGGGAACGCTGTAGTCGTAAGCCCAACGGTGGGCGACAGGTAATTCTTCTCCCCAGTTACCGTGCTTAGGTGGAGTATCCGGCGTTTGCCATTCCAAGCTCGCAGCTTCCCAAGGATTATTGCCGGATTTCTTGCCGTTTTTTAGGCTCCAGAAAAGATTGAACAAAAATATTAGCTGAACAACCCCCACGATAAGAGCCGCTACAGTAATACCAATATTCAGGGTCTGAACCGAGTCCGGCATAAAGCTGGATGAGCCGTTGGCAAAATAGCGTCTGGGCACACCAAGAAAGCCCAAATAGTGCATTGGTAAATAGATCGTATAGGTGCCCAGGAAGGTTAGCCAAAAATGCCACTTACCCAAAGTATCGTTCAGCATGCGCCCGGTAATTTTCGGGAACCAGTGATAGATAGCAGCAAAAACGACTAATACGGGAGAAACTCCCATAACCATATGGAAATGCGCGACCACAAAATAAGTATCAGATAGAGGCAAATCGACAGTTACATTACCTAAGAAAAGCCCGGTCAAGCCACCGTGAGTAAAGGTAAATATAAAACCAATGGCAAACAGCATTGGTACTGTGAAACGAATATTGCCGCGCCAAAGCGTAAGTACCCAGTTATAAACTTTTATTGCCGTAGGTATAGCGATTATCAGGGTGGTGGTGGCAAAGAAAAATCCGAAGTATGGATTCATTCCACTTACATACATGTGGTGTGCCCAAACTACAAAGCTAAGCGCGCCAATGGCGACAATAGCCCAGACCATCATGCGATAGCCAAAAATGGCTTTGCGCGCGTGCACACTCAGCACATCGGAAACCATGCCAAAGGCAGGCAGTGCGACAATATAAACTTCTGGATGACCAAAGAACCAGAATAAATGCTGGAAAAGTATCGGACTTCCGCCGTCGTATCCGGCGTCTGCACCCATAGATAGTATCGCGGGCATAAAAAAGCTAGTGCCCAATGTCTTATCCAGGGTCATCATAATGGCGCTTACCAGAAGCGCCGGGAAGGCCAGCAAACCGAGAACGGTAGCGGTAAATATTCCCCAAATCGTCAACGGCATGCGCATTAGGGTCATACCCTTGCAACGAGCTTGAAGTACGGTGGTAACGTAATTTAGACCGCCCATGGTAAAGGCAATAATAAATACGCCCAGGGAAATAAGCATCAGGAGAATACCCCAGTCAGCACCTGGGGTCCCGGGCATTATTGCCTGGGGCGGGTACAGCGTCCACCCCGCTCCCGTAGCCCCGCCAGGGACAAAAAAGGAGGCCAATAGAATCATAACCGACAGCAGATATACCCAGTAGCTGAGCATATTTAGATAGGGAAAGACCATATCTCTTGTGCCACACATCAGGGGAATCAGATAGTTACCAAATCCTCCGAGAAACAGCGCCGTCAGAAGATAAATCACCATAATCATGCCGTGCATGGTGACAAACTGAAGGTAATTATTCGGAGTTATAAAACTAAAACTTTCCGGAAAAGCTAACTGCAATCGCATCATGGCGGAAAGAACCAGAGCCAAGAGTCCAACGGCGATGGCCGTCAACCCATATTGAACCGCAATTACTTTGTGATCCTGACTCCAGACATATTTGCCGATAAAACTCTTGGGATGATGCAAAGCATGAGGATCATCAGAATCTGCAATTGGTGTGTATGCCATTTAAAAGATTCTCCTATGAATCCGTGCTTATTCGGTTGGTACCAATGTGTTGATATAGGACACCACATCTAGGATATCCCGATCGTCGGTGAGCATAACGGACAGCTGTGTCATTTGATCACCCCCAAAATCTAATGGATGATAACCGCGCAGCCCTGACTTAAAGTTTTGCAGCTGCTTGACCATATACCAATCACTCATACCGGCCAGACGCGGACCTTTTTGCTGCCAAATTCCCATACCATCATTGCCGTGACAGGCCGCACAGGTGGTGTAGAGCCAGCCACCTCGTTCTGCATCGCCTTCAATTGTCACTTCCGCTGGAGTGTCCGGCAGATTTTGCACATGAGAAATCACATTCCTCACGGCACTTTGGTCCGCTAGGGTTGGCATCATTGCGGCCATTTGAGGTCCAAATATATCTCCCTCTTGGGTTCCGCGAAGACCCGCTTTGAAATTATTTATCTGTAAATCCATATACCAGGCAGATTGGCCTGAAATTTTCGGTGAGCCTAGCAGTTGGTTACCATTGCCTTCAGGGCCATGGCAGGCCGCGCAGAGCCCATAAAGTGCCTGCCCGACAACTGGATTGGCAGCGGGCAAACTTGCAATTTCTTCATAAGTAGCTTGCTCTTCAACCCAGGCTTGATAGTCGTCAGCTTCATCCACTACAACTCGACCGCGCATCGCAAAATGAGCGATTCCGCAGAGCTCTTCACACAATATTTCAAATTCACCGGTACGCGTTGGCTCGAACCAGAGATAAGTCACCATGCCGGGAACCATATCCATTTTGACGCGCATTTGTGGCACAGCAAAATTGTGTAATACGTCTTTGGAGCGTAGTAAAACTTTGACCGGCTCATTGAGCGGCAAATGCAGCTCGCCATTATCGATCAGTACGTCGTCTGCGCCATGAGGATCGCTCGGATCCATACCAAAGGGATTGTCGACATCCATATAGCTAACAGCGGTTGTACCAAATATTTCGTCTTCGCCGGGTAATCGAAATGACCACCGATATTGTTCTGCGACCGCTTCAATTTCATGAGCATCTTCGGGCACATTCACAAAATCTCCCCACACAATGAGCCCTGGAGCCAACATCGCAATTACGCCCACCGCAGTGATACCGGTTAAGGTCCACTCTAGACGTTTGCTTTCAGGTTCGTAATGGGCTTCCCGGTCTTCTCGGTAACGGTAACGTACACAGACATAAGCCAGAAATAGGTTAACTGCGACAAAGACAATGCCGGTAACCCAAAAGGTGAGAGTGATCGTGAAATCGATTTGAGTCCAATTGGAGGCAATCGGTGTGAGCCACCAAGGACTTAGAAAATGAAAGAGAATCGAACCGAATACTAATAAAACCAGAACGACAGCAATCAGCATCGTGTCCGCCTTGTCGTCGACATTTGCCGGGCACTTAGACGCCCGTGCGGCTGTGAACTTGCAGAGCCGTGGTTAAAAACCGACCAGTCATACTTCGGCATGATCGGGCGTTGCCATACTCTGTTTATGTACAAGCTTCACCCCTATTCTGGACACCAGTCCAGAGAATTGCTGCCGAGATACTACAACAGGATTATCCAAAAATTCAAATTTGTGGTCGAATCAGTTGAACTTAATCTGGGCGGCACCAAAGAAAAATACACTAAAGATGGAAGGCAATTATGATTATGCATAGGTGCCTCTTGGGTTTCAGGGTCACCAGCTTTAAATCCCCGCTCAACTATTTTGGCGGGTCAATCTCGGCCCATCTAGGATGCTTTACAATATATCCAATCAGAACAAAGTCAGATAAGAACAGGGGATCTTATGAAAAAGCTTAGTTACTCAATCATCTTTTCAATCACCATAGGTGCAGCTACTCTTGGCACTGCAATTCAGAGCCAGGCTCAGAACACACCTCAGCGCGTGATCGAACATATTGCCGGCGATGTCTATCGGGCCAGCGACAACAATCACAATACGGCTTTTATGGTGACTACCGATGGCATAATTTTGGCCGACCCAATAAATACTGCTTTTTCTGAGTGGTTAAAATCTGAGTTGCAGAGTCGATTCGGCGTTCCGGTGCGATACGTGGTCTACAGCCATAATCATTGGGATCATGCGTCCGGTGGCGCTGTTTTTGCCGACACGGCTCTCTTTGTCGGTCACGAAAATATGCTTGATTATCTTGCCATGCCAAGCGACTCAACGAGACTCACCGACGTTATCGGACAATACGCGCCAGTGGCGGCACTGGATTCAAATGGGGACGGATATGTTGCCCGAGGTGAAGTCGGAGAGGCCATTCCCGCGCTGCAATTCTCGGCTTTCGACGAAAATGGCGACGACATGCTTAGCGATGCCGAAGTAGCTCGAGGCCCTCTAAGGTTCGTTCATGCGCCCACCATTACCTACACCGACAACATAGATATACGCCTTGGCGGAAAACAGGCCAGTGCAACTTGGGTGGGGGAGATGAATCATTCCTTCGATATGAGCTGAATTACTTTCCCCGACGAGAAAGTGATGCTTGTGGTCGACTACATAACTTTTGGACGACTGCCCTTTCGAGAAATGGATTTTGAAAATGGAATGTATCCTGAGTGGATGACAGCCATTAGAAACACTGAACAAATTTCTAAAGATTATGACTACGTAACCACAGGTCACGGCCCGCTGGGTAATTCAGACTCTGTGACGGAATGGCGTATCTACTTCGAACAACTCGAAGAGGTAGTAGCTAGCGCAATAGCCGATGGGCAAACATTGGAGCAAATGCGTACTGGAATAGAACTACCGGATTACGCTCATTGGGCAGGTTACAACTGGCTCAACGAGAATGTTCTCGGTATGTATCACTTTCTAACGGATTGATAATCAACCCCTGCAAATAAAGAGGGGCGGAATTTATGGGCCATGCGCGAGACTAGTCGACTATATGTCTACTGCTCGCTTCGGGGTCACAACCGTATTCATCCTGAAAGGGGTAACCTACATCAAGCCCAAGCTGGGTTGATATGGTTATTGGCTGCGTTAGATATACGGGATCTGTCATGGTGTATCCATAGTCGATACGACGTCCCCCATCAGTCAATGTGAATGACTCGACTAGGTGTTTCTGTTCACTGGAAGAAACTCCTCCGCCAATGCCCCATTGCGCTGGAGAAAAATGAGCAGTGTCGACTACAAGCGTTTCTCCCTCGAACCAACCAATCGAATGACCCAAATGCGAGGATTCAGTATCAACAGGGTGCTCTGTCATTCCAAGGTGTATTGTTCGATCGACATCATTAATTTCGTGCCGAATTGTTAGGCTGTTATTTTCACGAGTAATTTTATGCGCTCCGACACCTGAAAAAAGCCAGGGCGGGGTTTTTGAAACGCAGCTGAACCAGGGGTTATCTTCTACGTCGAAATCTGTATGTTCAGTCTGACCAATTGCAGTTAATGGCAATCCCACGGCAGCGCCTTGGCCGCCAAGGGATATTCGTGACGCTCCTTGTTCAGGCCCCGCATTACCACCGCCGACACCAAAGCGACCGCTAGCTGCTCGCCAGATGCCGCTAAAGTCTTCAGAAACCGCCTCTGCATCTAATTGCCTAGGAGCTTGTCGTGGCGTTCCCGCGGGTGCTGTGCCACCTCCTCCCGAAACCATAATATTGCCATCGGGCAAAACCCAGTAATTAGAATAGTAGAGGTTTTTGTTTGCGTTTAAATCGGGGTTTGCCACCACAGTGACCCTATCGCCAACCTGGATGGTGTCGCGCGTCCAACCGGCTCGAGACATAACTGACACTGAATTTAGCTCGAACAGAAGTTCTTTTGTACCGCCTGATTCATCTTCAACTGCAACCGTGGCAAAGGTATGAGGGTTCCGCCATGAATACTCAGTAATAGTGCCAGAGAACTCTAGCTTGGTATCCATATCGAAATTGCTCCGGGAATGGTGCGCTGAAGCAATGCTAGTCAGTCCTCCTGAGAGCAGGATCGCGATGAATATAGGAAGAAGTTTTTTAAAGGGAAATGAATACATAGCTTTTTTAATCTCGCTAAAGTTTAAGCTTGGAAAAAATCATGTACTGCCCATGCACTGTCAATCTAGTCTCCGTGTGCAAGGATCACTAGACTATGACATCGCTAACTGCCTTAGGAGGAGGATTAATAAAAAGACACAAAAATTAATTTTGGCGCCTCAGGTGGTTTAGTTGTTCTATTCAGACCAGCCGGCATGAAATAGGCAAGCAACCCTTAGTTAGACCGGTCAGAACATCACTGATATATTCCGGGAGATCGACAAATTATTCACCAGCATATGACCTATGATTAAAACGAGCCGCAGTCTAGTACTCAGTCTTTTGCTGCTGGCTAGCTTTGTATTGCAGCAAACCCAGGCTCAACCCTTTGGTTCGTTCGGTCGCGGGCCTGTGCAAAATGATCCACCGAGCACTGAAGTTATTATTGCTCGTCTCCACTTCGGCACAAACGGCAACATCAGGCATTCTGGCTGGTCTCACAACTATCCGGGATCTGACCGCGAGATAAACGGATTCCTCAAAAGAAAGACGCTAATTGATATCGACGAAATGTCTTACCTAATAGTGGAGCTAGGAAGCAGCGAAGTATTTGATTATCCCTTTGCATACGTATCGGAGCCCGGTGAGATGCAACTCACAGAACAGGAAGTAATTAATCTTCGTGAGTATATTCTGCGCGGAGGCACAATTATCATGGATGATTTCGATGGTGATTGGCAGTGGGATCAGATGGAGTCTCAGGTTCGAAGAGCCTTTCCTGACCGGACACTTTTGCCCATTGCAGAGGATCATACTCTCTACAGTGCGCACGAGACTCTGGAAAACCTACAAGCCATGTCCCAATACGTACCGGGGAACGATATTACCTATTATGGCCTTTATACCGATGATGGCCGTTTGGCAATTATGGCGGGACACAACAATGATCTCGCCAATTTTTGGGACTGGTACAGCGATGGATCGATGCCGTTAAAACCCTCAACAGATGCTTTTCGCTTGGGCACCAATGCGGTCATCTATTCAATGACACATTAGGTCTGACAGACCCCAATTCGCACCCATAAAAAAAGCTCTTCCTTTCGGAGGAGCTTCTTAAATTTGGCCAGCAAAAGCTGCCGACTCTAGCTTAGATCTAGCCGCCCTGAGGGCCTTGACCTGCTCCTGGGCCGGCACCTGGAGGACCTGCACCGTCCGCAAAAGGTCTTGGAAGCGTAGCTTCCTCCAGACCGTTCCATTCCGATCGCAGTTCCCAAGCTTGAAGTTCGCTGGCTACACCACCACATTCTTCAAAGCTGAGGTCGCGCATAATATGTAGAGGCCTGCCACCACCTCCGGGCAGAACAAAGGACCCGGCGGTAAGACACAGATCTGGGCTCATATCCGCAACAATTCTTCCACTTTCTTGCAGCGTAAAGCCCTGAGTATCACGATCGTCGCAGGTTTCAATTGAAACAAAAGATCCTGGATTCGCCTCATAGAGCGTCATACATAAATCTGAAAACCCTGACATCCTGAATTCATTATTTTCATGGATATTTTCCACAAAAAAACCTTGATCCAAAGCGACACCTTCGCCCTCATAGGTATAGCAAGTATGTCCATGCACACCGCCTATTGGCTCTGCATTTGCTCGGGAGCCTCTAAGGTCTAGACACCAACCTCTATCCTCTTCCAAAGGAGCGATAAGCTTTACCTCTGCCACAGTTTGAGCATTCAGGTTTATTGCCAATAGCATTAATAATGCACCAGCCAGTATGTGTATTTTTTTCATCTTTATTTCCCCGTAACCTGTTGTGATCATTAGGCTTTTATAATTCTAGAATATGAGCGACCACATCTGCAATTGCCTGGTCGGTTGTAAGTATTTTGGCCATCGCAGCCATTTGCTGTCCGGTCACATCCTCGGGATGAGCACCGCGTATTCCATCTCGGAAGTACATTATTTGCCGTTCCATATACATAGCAGACAGATAGCTTAAGCTTCCCGCTCCCAAAAGTTCATTTCCACCTCCATCTGCTCCGTGACAAATAACGCAAACAGAGTTGTAAGTAGTGGCACCAGCTTCTGCATTGCCAACTACATTAGGGTCTAGGCCAGCATATTGCGAATCCCAAATAAAGGGTCTGTCACCAACAGCGTTTCTAGCCATTGGCAAGCCTGGCTCTAAGCCTGCAATATATTCTGAGATACTTTTAATGGTGTAATCATTTCTGATCATAGGTGTACTGCCGTGCATCACCTTTCCGGGTATATCCTGATCCGAATAGCCGCGAAGACCGTTCCTAAAATTGTATATTTGCTTTTCTATATACCAAGCTTCAAGACCCGCCAGAGCAGGACCATCACGCCTATCGTTCCCCTGGACCTCAGCACCATGACAGAAGGTACAGGCGACATATAACTCTTCGCCGGTAACCGTTTCATTTGGTGTTTCCAGTGTCGTTTGCGCTAGAGCGCTAGTGCCAAGACACAAAAGAAACCATACAGCTACTGAATGCAATCGATACATACTTCCCCCCAATTATTATGGCTATCATTATACTCATGCATTAAACCGAGGGTAAAAAATTGCCATGTTGTAATAGGGCAAGTAGATCATCGGCTAAACAGGTATACGGCGCCTGAATCAAAAGCCGAGTTATCACTCGGGTCGCCACCGTTTCCGGTGGCCGAACTGTCTTCGAAGTGGGCACCAACAGCCAGCACGGAGCCATCGTTACTCAGGCTCAATGAACTTCCGAACTCGTCGAATTCCTCGGAGTTAGAAGCTTTTACATAGTCCTCTTGTTGCCACTCCTCCCCTGTCCACGAGAAAACATAGACTGCCCCGGTATCAGTTGCCGAATTATCCTCTTGTGAACCGTTTATCCCTTGGGCAGAACTGTCTTCGAGTTGAGCTCCAACAGCCAAGGTTAACCCGTCGCCGCTAAGGGCTAGGCGTGCACCAAATACATCGTCTGGATCAGTATTCGAAGCCTTAATATATGCCTGCTGCGACCATGCTCCGTCATACACCCACACATACACCGCACCGGTTGAGATATTTACCTCGCCATCGGGACCGGGGATGTTGTTAACACCGGTAGTAATCCCGTCTTCATCCAGAGCAGTACCAACGATAATTCTGCCATCATTACTGATCGCGACAGAGGCACCCAGTGAATCACCGCGCTCGGCGTTAGAAGCTTTTAAATACGCAGTCTGCTCCCAGCTACTTTCATTTTGATCAAAAACATAGATAGCTCCGGAGCCCCGAGTTTCATTGTCTTGTTCGGTATTTGTGCCAGTGAGAGAACCATCCTCGTCGTAGCTACCCACCGCAAGTCTTGTACCATCGCTATTCAGCGAAACGGAATAGCCAAAGTAATCCTGGGCATCTGGGTTAGAGGGTTTGATATATGTGGATTCAATCCAGCTGTCGCCAGTACGGCTAAACAGATAAACCGCACCGGCGGTTCCTGCCGAGTTATCTGAGGAATCTGAGTTTACGCCAGGCAGCCCTCCGTCTTCGGCAATCGCGGAAACTGCAACCCTATTACCATCATCGCTGATCGCGATGGACGCCCCGAATTGATCGCCGTCGACATATTCATTTTCACTCGCGAACTCGCCAGCATTCGACGCTTTGAGGTATGCCTGCTGTGTCCAGTGCTCGCCATCTCTCGCAAAGATGTAGACCGACCCAGCCTGAGGGATAGAGTTGTCAGTTTGATCGGCGCCGACTCCGGCACTGCCGCTTGCCTCAAAGTGAGCAGACACCACCAAGGTGTCACCACTACCGCTTAAAGCTGTCATGAATCCGAAGTTATCGGCAAGTCCGGGGTTCGAAGGTTTGAGATAGGCTTGTTGCTGCCAGCTCTCCCCATCTCGAATGAAAACGTAAACCGCGCCCGAAGCATAGACAGATTCATCATTCTGATCACCGTCAACGCCCATTGCACCGCTGCTCTCATAGGGCGCGCCGACAACGAGCGTATTGCCGTCACCGCTCAATGTGACGGCATCGCCCGCTATGCTGCCTCCGGCGCCAAAGTTATCGCCGAAACCTGTATTCGAGGCCTTTAAATACGCGATCTGAGAAACGTCCGCCGCAACATCTGAGGTGAACACTAACCACAGTAGTGGCAGAAAAACTTGATAGTGATTCTTCATTTTGATCAGAGAGTCTCGCTGGGTTCAGCAGATTCGAAATTTCTCGTTTTGAATATCTGCTCGCCGGTATCGGTCATTACCACCTGAGCTCTTTCAGTCAAGTTAATGAAGGGTGCCCCGCTTTTAAGGCGCCGCCCGGTCAAGGTTACACGGTCCCCGGGTTTCAAAATGTCTCGTGTCCAACCGAAATCACTATTCATTCGATTCGGATTACTGAACTCCGCGTGCCAGCGCACAGTTTCTCCGTTCTCATCAAGAACATCGAGGATGAGTTGAGAATGCGGATTGATAAACAATAAGGTGACGACCGTGCCACTAATGTCGATGGTCTCCTCGACATAACGACCTGCATCGCCGTGATGCGCGAACGCCGGAAAAACGATACAGCTGACAAGTACCGCCAATATATATCGATAAAAATATCTCACATGCTTCATGTTGGAACACCCCCTTCCGTCACTAGAGACCAGCAACTATATACATACTTTAGCCGACCATCACCCTGCGGGTAGTTAAGTTATATTTCGCATAAACCGCTGATACCAGCCCAGCAACAGCATCGGTCGCTAATACTTCCCTTGGCAAGGTTACGTAAACCGGCCCTTTTGGATGGGTATTGGCTATTTGAAAGGCTCGAGCCAAAACATTTTCGATCGACTGTCCCGAGCGAAGTTCGTAATCCCACTTCAGATATTCACGAAGCATACCCGCTTGGTCGAACGCTTCTTGACCCCAGTGAATATGGCCGGATCTTGAGGCTTCGTTGCCTTTGTCGGTGAGCGGAGTTCGACCTGCCAGCAGTACTAAAGGTATGTGGTCCCGTGCTGCATTGATAACACCCATTGCCGCATTTGAAGTACCGACAGTGGTATGTACCATGACAACCGGAGTTTTCCCGGAGGCAGCGTATTGGCCGTGCCCCATGGCCACCGCAACAGTTTCGTGCGGGACCGCTACAAATTCAGGTGCAGGACGATCTATCTTTCCAAACGCGCTTAAAGCTTCGATTACGGGTGCAAAATCGGTACCTGCATTGGCAAATACCCGTTCGACTCCAAATGTACTCAGCGTATCGAGCAGAGCTGCGGCGCTTGAACGAAGAATTTTCTTACTCATTTATTTATCTAGACCTCTATTAAATCAGAGAGCACAACAGTCTCAGCGAAACGCCGAACCGCCGAACCGCCGAGCCACAGGCATTAGTTTGGATTACCGAGATGCCACCCTGTCCGCGGGGTTGTGTGAAGACATCATCTAGTATTATAGTAATACAAGACCGATGCCATTGCTACATCATTTTTTATTCTTTTAGCTTTGTGTTTTTGAGTTATTATCTCACTTTTTTACAGGACTTCATTAACGTGACAATAAAGTATGACCAACTCAACCAGCTTGTTGGGACTTGCCTACGCAGAAGTAAATTTCAAGTTTTTCAACACGTCGAACCCATCTTGGCGGAATATAAGCTAGCGACCGGTCAATTTAGCGTATTGCTAATTATTAAGACCTTTCCAGGCCAGACGCAGGTTTGGATAGCTAATAAGGCAAGCCTTGAGCGCAGTTCGCTCACGCCAGTTTTCAAACGACTCGAAAAACTCGACTATATAAAGCGAAGCAAACACCCTGAAAATGTTCACGCGCTAGCCGTCAACATCACCGAAAAGGGGGAACAGGTAATTGATGAGGCCTCCGACAAGCTGATTGAGTTCGAGACCAAACTTGAAGCCCTTTTCACAAACGAAGAAACCAAAAATTTGGTCAGTTATCTGCAACGAATAGAAGAATTTGGTAAAGATTTAAAGACCGCATCTAAAAAGTAAATAAGCTGCAGGTTTTTCTAAACGGGTAAAGGATCCCATTGCAGACTATTCAAGCCTATCTCTTTGTATTATTATAATACTTCAATAATTTTGGCTGATGGTAACAAAATGAAAACCGATCTCTTTATTAATGGAGTGTGGCAACCTTCCCGCTCAAGAAACACATTCGAAGTGCTCAACCCCTTTTGGATAAAGTGCTGCGAGAATAAACAGCGTATTAGATCTGCGCAAAGGCAATCTGGGATGAAATACTTTGCTTGCATACGGATTCCCCTGACAAAAGCAGTTTAGCTGCTTACAATCCCATATCAATCCCATCCGGAGAAAGAACAATGTTGCTGAAAAGTTTTGTTATTTGCGTCGGCTGTCTGGTCATCAGTGCGACCTGGGCGCACCACAGCGATGCTGTCTATGACCGCAGCCAGCTTGTCGCCTTCAACGCTACAGTAGTTGGCTTCAAGTTTGGTAATCCTCACGTCACCGTTTTTGTCGAGGAACAAGAGGGAGATCGCCGGCAATGGGAAATTGAGACAGGTTCCACTCCCATCATGCGCAGAAGTGGGTGGTCAAATGAAACTTTTTTAGAAGGGGATGTAGTTCAGGTTAGAGCTCACCCTTCGCGGACAGGTGAATTGAAAGCCATTCTTAACAATATACAATCTGCCAATGGCGACACCTGGCTACAGGTGGAAAATGCTCCGGAATTATCAGAGGCTGCGGAAAGCCTAGAGGGCGTTTGGCGCGGTGAACCATCGACAGAGCTGAGCATGCACAACAGCACAGTCGTATTCACCTCAGCTGGTATTGCAGCTGAGTACGCCTATGAAAATACGACTCATTCAGATAACTCACGCTGCGTTCCTTTACCTCCACCCTTTTTGAATTCAAACGCCCTGTATTTAACCGAAATTGAGTTTACTGAAGAGGCTGTATTTATTAGAAACGAGTTTTTTGACGTAGAGCGCACAGTCCACATGGATGGTCGATCTCATCCGGAAAACGGCACGCCTTCTCATCAAGGGCATTCCATTGGATGGTGGGAGGAGGACGTGCTGGTGGTCGAGACGCGGCTGTTGGCAAACCACCGCATCGGAGGCGCATTTTTTGGTATTGCATCAACCTTGGAGAAACACGTCATAGAAAGGTATTCCCTAAGCGAGGACCGAAAACGCACCATAGTTGATATCTGGTTTGAAGATCCAGAGTTTCTCGAGGAACCATTTGTAGGACAGACCACTCTGGTGTATTCGCCGGAACTGGAGCTCTATTCGTACGAGTGTGTCCCGAATTAGGCTCAACATAACTATGGCGGAACCACTTCCATTCCTGTGCAAATTGCTATTTAGAGAAGCCGAAAAGCGGAGGCTCAGTGGCAGACGTTATTAGATAACCCAATGCCAAAAGCACCGATACCATTGTTGCCTGCAGAGATATATCTAATCTGATAATCTTCAAGGTCGATGATGGCAATTTCCGGGCTATCACTAAAGGCAACATATGTGGTGTGCCCATCTAGCGAGCCTTGTGTATCAAGAGGCATGTGCCGAAACTGACCGGATTCAATAACTGATTTACTCAGATTATCGTAAATATAGAAGTTTTTGTTATTGGAGCTGGCAAATAAATTCATTCGATCAAAGCGGCCGACTGTAACTAGGTTAATACCTTCGCCGATGACGATATCTTCGTATTCCCCAAAGCCGTTCTGCTCTGTCGAAACAAAGCGGCCCGAGGCCTCATCCATCATGTATAAAAAGCGGCCTTCGGGAGTTGTATAAGGTCGAGCCGGGGATTCGCCGATCGCGAATGTGCGATAAAGCGTTTTTGAGAATACATTCAAGCTATAAATTTCACCGCTACTCTGATTGGCAACATAGACATATCGGCCATCCAGACTGCGACTGGGTGAGGATAGTATCTGGTTGGCTGTATCAGTGACCTCAATTTCGAATGTTCGTTGCGTATTAGTATCAATTAAGCCAATTGTTCCTGCTTGGCCGTTACTGTAATAAATATCGATGTCATTGGGGCTAAACAATACATCTGTCGTTGCAGGGAAGTCCTCTAAGGTAAACATGATAGCGGCTGCGTAGGGCGAAAATAAAACGAAACCACCATCTTTACTATCGGAGAAGCCGATTTTTGTACCAGTGGTATCGAGCACCATGTGGCGTGGCGCGATCGGTAATTCAATCTCTCTGGCTACTTCTTGAGTTCTTAAGTCGTAAACACTAACAAGTTTACGTTCAATGTTGGTGAAGACAAGTACAGGTGCATAGGGTGTCGCGATGACATCATCGACTTGATACTTGGTTTCGATTCTGAAAACTACCGCTTCTTCTTGCAGATCAATGACGTCGATAATGTTGTCTACGGAGTCCGCTGCAAACATCAAATTCAGTGGGTTGGAAATATCCACAGCCCACAATGGAAGTGCAGTGATTAAGGCAGTAGTGAAAATCACTGATCCTAAGAATCTCTTCGGTAGGTAATCGAAACTCATTGTGTTTAATTTAAACCGAGGTAGGGATAAATCAAATCGCTGACAGTGTGGAAATTATCAGTAACTAGAATCATGCCAAAGGTAATAATGATAGCCATACTGGCAATGCTTAATGATTTTGAGTTTTGTGCAAGAAACACCAATATGCTGTCTACTCTCGTAATGTAATAGGCTGATAGTAAAAACGGAATTGCGACGCCAATAGCAAATGTCAGCATAATGCCTGCACCAATGGTTGCACTTCCAATGGCACCAACATAAACAATTAAAGTGGCGACAATCGCCCCCCCAAAACAAGCAGTGCAACCGAGCGCATAGCCCATCGAAGCTAGCGCAGTGCCTGCAATGTCTTTGACCGAAAGCGAATTCATTTCTATACGATTCGGTATGCGGCAGGCCAATTCGCGGGTACCACGAAATCCGATCCAAATTCCGAGCAGAATCACAAGGATGCCCGATAGGACGGCGACGAGGCGGCTGTATTCTGCGAATACTAGCTGAGCTTGATGTCCAATCGCGCCGATCAGCGCGCCCGCAAGAGCGTATAGCACTACGAATCCGAGCACGAACGCAATTGCGATTTGCATGACCTTGCGACGAATAATCGGTGTCATGCTCTGCACGTCAACGCCTTTCTTGCCGGGCACGGTTGTGAAACCGGCGATGATTCCACCGAATACGACGACGAGTTGAAGCAAGCAGGGCGTGATGACCGACGCCAATAATCCTGCACCCAGTGCGAGCATGGCAATTGGCGTGACGTCAGCACGCGACTTGAGTTCTTCCGGAAGCGAGTATGGCGCTTCCCATACGCCGGCAAAAGTGATTGGGCCCTGGCTGCCTAGATACGGGCTTGCGACGTATAAACGTATTTGTTCCGCCGACTCGAAATCAATGGCCTCACCGTTCTCATCCAGCTTTGAAAAGCTAAATACACTAAGCCGATGGTGCTCGACGTTCAGTGGCCCGTCAGCGAGCGTGGGCTGAAACTCTTGTTCGCCAACGCGTAGCGTCACAATTGGCAGTTCCGTCGGTAGCGTACCGGTATGAACCGTCTCGGCGACGAAGAAAACCATGTTTCGGTCGGGTCGAAGGTCCGCGACGACGGCTGCACGATCAACGTATTGAAAATATTCGCCGCTCGCAAATGTTGCGGTAATTGAAAGGTTTGGTGTCTTGACGAGTTCTCGTGTTAGGTACTGCGAGACCGTATCCGCTTTGATCAATCGACTTTCGTTACCCGCACCACGCAGCAATTGCTGGCCCTGAACGAAATATGGAAATACCAGCCAGGAACAAGCGATTACAATGCCTATGAAGACGAGCAAACCGAGCTTCAACCGGCTCGCTAGATGCCACTGTCGGATGCGTAGTGCGGAACTCATTCTTATATTACCTGCTGCAACGAATGGCCTTAAGCGCATTCTCTGGTGCAGGCGAGAAATCGATTGAGTCGAAAAACGCCCACAGGGCAAAATACAAGCTTGCGCGCAGGGGTAACAATGCTAATTCCTTTTTCTCTCTGGATCTCTAGTTTTTTACAAGACTCGCTAAGTTCAGCGCTGTCAAACTAGTAGTCCAGAGGCCGCCCAAGAATCGGATTTACGCCGTTGTGAAAGTTGCCTTGATCACGAACTGTTAGGGCTTCACCATTTTCATCGTAATGCACCCAAATCAAGCCATGCGCATCGCCATTTCCGGGCATATCTATCGTACGGATGTGCTCTTTGCTATCGGCATCGTAGATGTAGATGCGGCCTTCACCGTTGCTTGTCGCCCACATCTCTTTGCCATTGGGCGAGAGCAGGACATGATCAACCTTGTACCCACCGAAAAGCGTATCTGTTGCGTGGCCATGTTCGGTGTCGATGACAGTGATGGTTCGGCCAAGGTGGTGGGCCCCTTCGCCCTTATCGGCAATCCAAAGTTCGCTCTCGTCGGCGTTGAATGTCGCACCGTAGGGACCGATGCCAGTACCTGTCGTCCAGACAATCTCACCGTCGCTGAGGCGAACCTTGGACGTATTTGAACTCATGTTGACGACATAAATATGCTCATTTGCCGAGTCGACTACGGCCCAGTTTGGCCGATAACCCGGTGTCGGATACTCTGCCTCAACCTCCCAAGTATCGGGGTTAATTACCGCAATCCAGAATGGCCTTAGCGCTTGGTATTCCCCGTGATAAATCTGCGTCACTGCGCGCATTCCGGTACCACGGCCCGGCGCATAGCCTGCCGGTTCTACCATCGCATAGATTCGCTCGTAGTTCGAATCCGTCCAGGCTGTATAAATATATCCGCCCATGTCCACGTCGCGAATGCCGCCTAGCACTTCATCGGTATCCGGATCGTAAATGAATAAGCCGAGGCCGTCCGGGTCGCGCGCGAAAGTGTCGAAAAGGACTTTGTCGCGGAAAACTTGGCCGTGATGTAGAGTCGCTCCGATTGTGACTTGCAACACGGGTTGAAGCGTCAGCGCGTCTAACTTGAGCATCGTCATAGCGCCAGCAGGATCCGGCGTGCCGTCTGCGCTTGGCTCTCGTGGTCCGACCATATAAGCCCAGCGCCCGTCGCTTGACATCGCCGAGGTATGCACGACCGCGCGTAATTTTTTATCAATTGCGTAGCTGGCGATAATTTCGTGGGTACTGGCGTCACCCACAACCAGCTGGTTCTGTTCCGGCGCCACATAGCCATCAAATAGGACTGCGGGCGAGCTCGTTGTGCCAACGTTCTCATACCAATAGGTCTTGCCGGGTTCTGGAGTAAATTTCGGTTCGCCTGGATCGAAGCGTGCAACGATTCGCGAAGGATATTCGGTCCAAACGCTACCTTCTATCGCTCGTCGCTCCCAAGTTTCCTGAACGGTATCAAAGCGTTCTACCTTCTCTACTGCGAGATCGTATTCGGTTTTACGAAACTCCTGCTCCTCAGTCTGGATGGCTGCCAACGCGGCCAGTTCATCGCGCCAACGATCGGGTAGATCAGGATCGAGTTCAAGGCCGGCGAGTGAGCGGATGTACATCGAGATCGCGACGAGATCCTCGTCCGAGGGATTAAGGTTTTCCGTGACTACGATCATAATCGGGTTGGAAATGAATTGATCGACGATATTCACCGGGGACGGGCCGAAATGCAGTGTGGGACCGACTAGCCCTTGGGCATTGGAAGCGTGGCAGGTGGAACAGCCGCCTACGGGCGTATCAAAGAGCTCCTGGCCACGTGTCACGAGGTCACCGACCGGGTCCTGAGCTTTAGCCGCCCCACATGAAAGTCCTATAAAAATAAAGAGTAATATGCGTGCTAGATTGCTCATAGGTCGCCCCCAGGCTTTTATATGATTGTATTCAATGCATTTAATTATACGTTATTCTTATCGTGCTCCTAGCCTAGATTCTCAGCATAGGCCCGAAAGTATGAAAAAATGGTGGGTTCAACCTTAGCTGAGTAGAGAAAATATGAGCAACTTGTTTTATCTAGCCGAATTATGAGCGAAATCCGGTTTTTGACCTGCTAGGCACTTGTAAACTGCCGTCGCCAATGGACAAATGTCAGTGGCAGGGTCCACTTTCGTCTTGGAGCTGTATTGTTCAATGAAGGCGAACCCAGGCGTGACGGTCGTTGTAATTGAACGACCGTTGGCACCTATTGGCTCTCGGGCAGCGCCAAAATCAATAAGTGCAGGGTCACCGTTACTGCGAAACATGATGTTTTCCGGCTTGATATCGCAGTACGGAATCTGCTTGTCATGAACCAGTTGCAGTCCGCTCATGACCGGAATCAGGAAATCCTTAACCTGTTCTTCACCCATAGGCTGATCTGGCGTCAGTCGTTCTTGCAGACTCCCGCCCTAGCAGAATTCCATCACCTCATCACCCTGCTCGAGAGTAGGGCATCACTTTAGGCAGGTAATAAAAAACCCCAACCACTTTAGTGGTCGGGGTTATTTTATTAAAGCCTGACGATGCCCTACTCTCACATGGGGAAACCCCACACTACCATCGGCGATACAACGTTTCACTTCTGAGTTCGGTATGGGATCAGGTGGTTCCGGAGCTCTATGTTCGTCAGGCAAACTGGTATGAAATACCGCGTTTGCGTTATTTCAAATAAGTCGGTGAATAATTGAGTCTATATCAGGTTTGTGTGTCTATACACCACAAGTTGCAATTGGATATCGAAAAACGTGCAATCGCGCATTATATGGTCAAGCCTCACGGGCAATTAGTACTGGTTAGCTCAACACCTCACGGTGCTTCCACATCCAGCCTATCAACGTCGTAGTCTTCAACGGCCCTTCAGGGGAATTAAATTCCCAGGGAGATCTAATCTTGGAAGAGGCTTCCCGCTTAGATGCTTTCAGCGGTTATCCTGTCCGAACGTAGCTACCGGGCGATGCCATTGGCATGACAACCCGAACACCAGGGGTTCGTCCACTCCGGTCCTCTCGTACTAGGAGCAGCTTTCCTCAAATCTCCAACGCCCACGGCAGATAGGGACCGAACTGTCTCACGACGTTCTGAACCCAGCTCGCGTACCACTTTAAATGGCGAACAGCCATACCCTTGGGACCGACTTCAGCCCCAGGATGTGATGAGCCGACATCGAGGTGCCAAACACCGCCGTCGATGTGAACTCTTGGGCGGTATCAGCCTGTTATCCCCGGAGTACCTTTTAATCGAAGAAATGGGCGAAGCCGCCTACGATGTTCCTCCATTGCGTATGGTTCAGAACAGTGGCATCTCCTATGGCCTCGGAACCGATGGCACAAAAGCCTCGCAAATCAATCCTTTTGTAACCCTATGGTGGGCAGTAACTGGGCTCGCACTAAATGGTGATCAGGTATTAAGGCAAACACTGAGCCGCGAAGAAGCGCTTATCGCGCACAGCCGATCCAATGCGTATCTCATGTTTCAGGAAGACTATATGGGCTCGTTAAGACCTGGCCTACTGGCCGACATGCTAATTCTTGATCGAGATTATATGACTGTGCCGGTAGATGAAATCAAAGAGATTAAACCCGTTGCAACCATTGTAGGTGGCGAAGTTGTTTGGGGTGAGCTTTAAAGAGCCTGCAGAAACAAAAGAATACATTATTGGGAGATAAGGTAAGCATGAAATTTTTTCGATACTTAACCATTGCAACACTCTGCACGAACGCTTCTATAGCAGCAGCGCATCATAGCGAAGCAGCATACAACCACGACGTCACAACCGCATTTGATGGCGTTGTGACCGAGATTGGCTGGCGCAATCCACATGTTTATGTTTTTGTTGAAACCACTGGCGAAAATGGTGAAGAGGTTCTATGGAAACTCGAAACTGGCTCAACGCCGGTTATGGCGCGCAGCGGCTGGACGCGTGATTCCCTGGTCGTTGGCGATTTTATAAGCGTTCTCACACACCCTGAAATCCGCACAGAAAATAAAGTAGGAATACTACTTTCCATTGAAAAAGAAGATGGCAGCATCCTCGCTCAAGTTGACAATTTGGCGCAACCTGAAATTGCTGCCACCGGATTCAGTGGCGTCTGGAAAAAACCATACACGGACGATAGTCCTTTCACTAGCAACCTGCAGAATTTAGCGCTAACCGAGGCGGGAAAAGCCGCACAAGACGCTTACGACAGAGATCGAGATAGCCCGTTATCTAGGTGCATCGGCTTCCCTGCTCCATTCTTGGTTAACACGGGGACATACCTGTTTGAAATTGAACTTCTTGATGATCGGATGATGATTTATAGTGAATATCTCGATTCTCACCGCACTATCCATCTGGATGGGCGCGACCATCCCGAAAACGGCGAACGCACAACCCAGGGCCACTCTATTGGGAATTGGGAAGACGATGTTCTGGTTGTCGATACCCGCCTATTTTCCGACCACCGCACACCTAACCGTAACGGCGTGCCATCTGGCGAACAAAAACATGTAACGGAAAGATATCGCCTAAGCGATGACAAAACCAGAATGTTGATTGATGTGTTTATGGAAGACCCGGAGTATCTGACTGAAACCTTCGAGGGCAGTGCTTCGCATCAATACGCGCCGAATCTGGAACGGCACGAATACAATTGCACCCCCGCAGGGTTATCGGGGTAATTGCTCCGCTCGCTACCCATACCCAGCAGGTATCTATAAAAAAGAGCGGAAGCTAAAAGAAACGCCAGGGCAGTTTATGCCCCGGCGCACTTTGAAAAAGTTCGCTCTCAGATTTGACTATTGTACGAGTGTCTCATCCAGCCAACCACCGATAAACTGGGCAATTTCCTTGCTGTTTAATTCCAGCATCATCATATGCCCTACCTTTGCTTTATTTCTCGACTCGCTCAGCCCTTGATTAGATGAAATAGGGAGTTTATTCTTTCCTATACTTGCACGGGAGAGCAATATGATAAGAAAGTCCCTTTTTAAGCTGACGCTCACGGCAGCGCTTGCATTCTTTGCCAGCTCAGCCAGCGTTTTCGCCCAAGACCTAGAATCGCTTATGCCGTTCAAGGTTGGAACATTTGCCATCGATGGCATTCCAACCGTTGGCCTAGTCGTGCAGAACGATGAGTTGATCGTCGATCTTGCTGCCGCGAACCGCGCTCTAGAGCTGATGCCTCAATACACCGCGTTAACTATACCCGGCGATATGATTGGATTGATCTCACAATACGAATATGGTCTTAAGTATCGAGTCTACGAGATCGTGAACCATCTCGTGGCTGAGGGCATGTTGAATGGTGACCTGCCAAACTACGTGCACTCCGTTGCATCCGTGGACATCATGGCGCCGATTCAATATCCCAGCAAACTCATGAATGCAGCCGTGAACTTCTACACTCACTCCTGCGAGGGCTGCAGCGACGATGAGCTAGCCGCTCAGACTCGCGAGCGTCAAGTGAACCGTGGCGTTCCCTATCTGTTCCTGAAGCCTACACGCGGCGCAATCATCGGTGATGGTGACGACATCCTCATGCCTTTCGGCCGCGACCGCATCGAATGGGAAGTCGAAATGGCTATCGTATTTGGTCGCTCGGGCAAATACGTCTCCGCAGACCGCGCCTACGATTATGTGTTCGGTTACATGGTAGCGATGGACATCTCCGACCGCGGCGGTCGTCCGCCGGGTGGCTTCGGCTCCGGCTCGGACTGGTTTGTCGGTAAGGGCCGCGATACGTTCGCGCCTCACGGTCCCTGGATCGTTCCAAAGGAATTCTACGGCGATCCTATGGAGCGCCTACATCAGATTCTGGTTATCGACGGCGTGACCGTTCAGGAAGCTCGAGCTGGTGACATGATCCACAACATCCCCGAGCTAATCGAATACGCCTCCTCGCTGATGACTATTTTCCCAGGTGATGTTCTGCAGGCCGGAACCTCTGGTGGGACGGGAGCGGGCCGAGTTGAGCGTGCGACGGGCTCCGGCTATCTTGTCGATGGAGAAACAATCGAGGCCAGTATCGAGGGAATCGGTACGCTACACCACAGGGTTAGACTTGAGCAAAGTGTTCCAGACGATCTGTCTGGCTCACAGTTGCCGTCAGGTTAGCTCGTACCGAAACGACCCCTAGCGGTTAAATACTCCTGACAAACTATCGTGCACCGACCGGTTCTAGCTGGTCGGTGCCCTTTGCTCATCCGGGTAGGATCGTGCAACAACTCCTTTATAAATTAGAAATACGGAGATAAGTAATGAACTTCATTTATTTTAGATACGTCATATCTTTTGTTTTGTTCGTAATATTAATGCCGATATATAGCAATGCTGATCCGATACCCGCAGGGGCGCGCAGCCATAATATGGAAGCAATAGGCTACATAGAAGCGCCGAATGCTTCACCGTTCAAAATGTCGCTGCATGAGGCGGATGGCAAGACCTATATGTATACGTCAAATTTTTTCCATCGTGGTTGGAGCATTATTGATGTGACGGATCCGGCCAAGGCGACCATGGTTAAATTCATCGATGGTCCGGCCAATACTTCCACTTGGCAACTTGATATCGCAGACGGCATTATGATCACTTCATTGGATGCGTTATCAACCGGGTGGGGTGGTGATCCAGATCAAGCTCACGCACCGGAAGCGGTATTACTGTGGAGCCTTGATGATCCACTCAACCCGAAACAAATAGGCAGTTTTACCACGGGCGGTGGCACTCATCGCAATGCCTATTTTGGTGGTGATTATATGCATCTGGCAGCAAATCTCCCTGGCTATCAAGGCGAGGTGTATATGATCGTCGATATTTCCGATCCTGCCAATCCAGTAGAAGTGTCTCGCTTCGCGACGGCAGGAATGAAGGAAACCGACACAGAGACTTATGATCAGGCCCGTTTGCATGGTCCTGCCGATGTGCGTGGTGATTTGGCTTTTTTACCCTTCGGTGGTGCTGGTTTTATCATTGCTGATATTTCAGATCCTGCGCATATAGAGGAAATTAGCCGATTGGATTTTGGCCCATTATTCGGCCCGACCCATTTATCCGTTCATACCACCACCCCTTATCTTGAGAGGAATCTGGCGATTGTCAACAGTGAGGCAATTGCTGAAAACTGCGGTGAGGCATTGAACTTTGCAGGACTGGTGGATATTTCCGATATTACTGCCCCGCGACTGATGTCCCAGCTACCCTTGCCACAACCCCCAGAGGGGGAACCTCTTGATTATTTTTGTACCCACGGCGGACGCTTCGGTCCACATAATCAAAATCAATTGCAGCACAACCCTTTGGTGGAGAATCAAACCGATCGAGTGTATTTGACGTATTTTGGCGGAGGATTGCGCACCTACGATATTTCCACCCCCGTTAATCCGCAAGAGATTGCTTGGTTTTTGCCACCTGATCCCAGTGAGCGTCGCGGTCCACTACCACGTGGTGCATTGACCGTGCAGAGCGAGGATGTGCTGGTTGATACCAGAGGCAATATTTTTGTCAGTCACAAGAATCAGGGAATTTGGATACTGCGCTATATTGAAGAATGATGCTGCCGAGTATAGGAGAAATAAACGCCCTATTTCATTTCATCTAATCTAGGGTTGAGCAAGTCGGGAAATAGATCAGTTTGAGTGATCCACTTAATTATTGAGCGCGCATCTCGCCTATCTTCCGCCTGTTTTGACCAGAAACGCCCCAGAAATTTCCAGATAGCCGCCTCACTATGTGCTAGTTTTGTGGTACCGGCCGGAAGTGGTAATTGAACGGCGAACCCAAGGTGCCGGCGTTGCCGCGCACGATCAGCATCTGTTCGATCGCGTGGGCAGCTGTGATATCTCCCATGTCGACGACCTCGAAGCCGATCCCGGTCACTAGTCCGGCAATCACGGCTTTGGCTGAGGCATCATTACCCGCTATCGGAATCGTCATTGGGCCACCAGCACTAGCTGGATCGGCCATCGTCGCAGCGCCCAAGGTATTGAAGGCCTTGACGACCATCGCTTTCGGAGCCCAACTCTGGATCATCTGAGCTGTTGATGTCATAACATCGTGATGGCGCATACCGGCTTCATCAAGACGCACGGCATTGGTCGGATCGAGAATAATCTTGCCCGACAGATCGCCGAGGCTCTTGACCGCCACTTCAGTCTGGGCCCACTTCACAGCAATGATGACGATGTCGGCTGCGGCGGCTGCCTCCTTCGGTAACATCGCGACGGCATTACCGCTCGTTCTCGATACGAGTGCCTGCACATCTTGCCGGGCAGGTTCGCGTGAGCCGTAGATAATGTCGTGACCGAGTTTCGAGAACTGCGGCCCCAAGGCGCCGCCTACATTGCCCGTGCCGATCACTGCGATCGTTTCCGCGGAGACCAAGACGGGAGCGGCGATTAAGCCGGCTAAAATAAGCAGTCCTGCCATTAGGATGCTCTGAGAGGTACGCTTCGCGTTGTTCATAACCTGTTGTCCTCCAATATCGATTGGTCGTATCTTAATTCGTCTGTCATTCATTGTAATTATAGTTTGTCGGGAGGGGCCGTATAGATTTTCTCAAGCTGCTCCCCAGCCGCTTGTCGCCCTGAGAGCATATTAAAAGTATAGAGCACATGTTCGTGTGATTGAAACGCATTTATCAAGGTATGCCGAAATTCGAAATTTGCCCATGCCATATAACGATCCTATACATTATATCGACATAGTCGTTCCAGCTTCTCTCTCTGATCAGGTCCGGTAGCTACACCCGCACGTAGAGAAAAACTGGCTACCTTGGGTGCCTTTACCCGGTGAGCCCAGTCCTTTTTGAACTGATTCAAACAATGAATAGTACCTATGTAAGCTACTACCAATAGTGCTAGTATTTTAGAGCCATTTTTTTGAGATCCTTAGTCATGACGAATGAATGTAGTAAAAAAAGTTGGGTATTTGGGGTTAGCCTCTTAGTCTTCTGTGTATTAGGAGTCTATTATTATCAGAACGTACAAGGTCAGACCGAACCGCGCTCTGGGTTTGCCGCAGTACCTGGGTTGACAGGTGGGCAAGATGTTTTTGGTCCTTATGAGGTAGTGCCAAACTGGCCAAAGCCGATGTCGGAGAGTCTTCCCGGCCATGAGAACTGGACATACTCAGTGATGATGGACGTGTTCGCGGAGAGTCCTGACCGGATACTTGTGGCGTCGCAGGGCGAATTACCATTGCTCAATCGCAGCGAAATGGAGACCGTCCGCCTTCCGCAGGTCGGGACGGGCCTTATTTTTCCGATCTTCCGGCTGCCGCTTCGGCAGGCGGGCGCCGGCGTGCCGCGGGTTGTACCCACCGAGTACGACCCGGCTTCCGACCGGCTAGGGCGCGTCGAGGGTGTGGACTTTCGATTTGAGCACAGCATCTTTGCCCTGGATCGCGAGGGCAACATCTCTGAGACCTTTGAGCAGTGGGACCACCTCTGGGTGCGGCCGCACGACATCGAGATTAGCCCCTACGATCCGGAGAAGCACATTTGGATCGTCGACGCGGAGGGACACTCGGTCCGTAAGTTTACCAACGACATGAGCGAACTGGTGCTGACATTGGGCACGCCGGGTGAGCCAGGCGAAGATGACACGCATTTGCGTCGGCCGACGTTTCTGGTCTTCTTGGATGCAAACACAATGTACTTGGCCGATGGGTACGACAACCAGCGCGTCATTAAATACGACATGGACGGCAACATTCTAGGCCAGTGGGGCGAGACGGGCGAGAGCGGTGGCGAGACACGGCCAGGCTACTGGTACAACGTGCACGGCATCGCTGTTGACCCTACGACGCGGGAAGTATTTGTCAATGACCGTGAGAATCTCCGAGTGCAAGTCTTCGACGAGAATGGCAACTACCTAAGAGAGTGGGCCTTTGATGCGAACCAAAACCGTAGTGAGTCGCCGATGGATATCCACAGCTTCATCGTCACGAGCGATCAAAAACTATGGGCAGCAGATCAGGGTACCCATAAAATTTTAGGGTACGATCTTAACGGACAATTTCTTTACTCATGGGGCAGCTGGGGCGAATACCCCGGCGGTTTTTGGGGTGTCCATGGCATGTCCACCGACAGTGAAGGTAACTTCTATACGGCTTCCGTTAATAACGGCCGCATTCAGAAGTTCCGGCCTCGATCTGGCGCCAACCCGGAGTTCCTAGTCGGCAAACCCTGGCCGAGCATTTGGTAAATAGAAAACAGGGGGCGTAGCACGGGTTTTCACATATTTCTCTATAGAAGCCGTGCTACGTCCCCTATTATTATATTGCGCCAGCGAATAATATTTAAGCGAATGACCGCTTGGGTCTTTGAGATTGGTGCTACTCACAACCGTCGATGCTACAAGCTTCGGCTATACTGCCAACCTTGAAATCTTCGATAATTTCATTACGATCGTATAGAAGGTTAGATATCTCAGCCGCAATAGCCACCTCATACTCAAAGCGGACATTTCTAGGGGGCTTCAATTTATAGTTATAGAAAATCTTCTAGAACCCTAACCCCCAAACAAGATGGTCGCAAAAAACAATGCTAACAAGCCTGTTATTGCGCGCCGAAAGCAAGAAGCACGTTACCGGGCGTCCCGCCGCTTAGACCAACGTATCCTGAACCGATGAACAGCATGCCTCCAGCGACTGTCGGGCCCGGCGCGCCGCTAGATCCACCACGGGCTGGTACGCCATTGACGGTATCGAAGTCTTGCAACATATTGAAGCTCCAAGTCACTTGGCCGCTACCAGAATCATGGGCCGTCAGAGTTCCGTTTTGCCAACCGACAAATAGCGTGTCCGGGGTTGCCGTAACGGCCGATGTAATTCCACGGTCGGAACCAATCGGCGATGGAAGGAACCATTTACGTTGCCCCGTTGCAATATCCAGAGCTGCCAGCGTACCGTCGTCGAGGCCGAAATAGGCCGTACGTTCATCGGCGGCACCGCCAAATAAAATTTCGGCATCGCCGGCATTCTCAACGAGTTCTGCTTTCCAGAGTAGTTTGCCATTTTGATCAGGATCATGAGCGAACACGAATCCGCTTTTTTGTCCGGCGAGCAGCACTCGCTGACCACCAGGTAACGAGCGTAGGATAGGTGATGTTCCGAAATCAAAGTCGGGGCCAAGCGGTTGTGGGCAATTTTCGGTAGGATTCTGCCCACAGCCAACGAGCCATGAGTCATTCTCCCAATCTTGCACCGACCATAGTAGTGCGCCAGTATCCATATTAATGGCCATCACCGCGTCGCTATTAGCGTGTGCAGGCACTGTGTAAGAGTCCCCAGTGGCCACATAGACTGCACGATTTTGCGGATCGATCGTCGGTGCATGCCAAATGGCTACGCCGGCTCCGTTCCATAGCTGGGTTCCGCGTGAATTCAGTTTGTCGGGTTTTGGTGCGTCCGATATGGCATAGGTTTTCCATAGTTCGCGCCCAGTTGCGGCGTCTAGGGCAACGATGCTGCCGCGAAAGGTACAGCACGGATAATTGAGACTTCCACCTGCGGCCTCTTCGCGCGAGGAGACCGGAACGTACAGACGACCTTCATGGAGCGTTGGAGAGCCCGTAACTACTGCTAGTGGATGCGCGTCGACTTTTGTCTTCCACAGCATCTCTCCGGTTTCTGCATCGACCGCATATACGTTGGCACGAATATCACCGAAGTATGCTGCGGGGCGGCTAGACGGGCCACCCAATCGTTCTATGCTGATTGCATTTCGCACTCCGCTTTCGGCGAGAAACGACCAATGAACACAGCCAGACGCAGAGTCTAAAGCGTAAACATAGCCGGTATCAACACCAACGAAGACGCGCTTTCCCACGATTGTCGGTTGACCATACACGGACGATACCCCAGGAAATCCGAAAGCCCATTTGAGCTTGAATGCTGGTACATCGGCTGCTGAGAAACCAGGGTTATGCTGAAACCGTGCATTCGTGGCATCGGGACTCCAACCATTCCATTCTGGATTTTCTGCCTGGTCATTAATTGACATCGGTGTGGCACAGCGGTTCGGCATATTCTGGGCGGCACCAGCTTCGATTGGCCCAATCTTGCGGCCACTGACAAATTCGGCCATGGCCAGTTTGACTTCGTCAGAAATCCCTTCGGCGTGAATCCGCATTGCACCTATCGTGATCGCTTGCAGTATGGTCTCTGGAGCCATTTGATGGAGCGTATCTCGGGACGGAGCGCCTTCGACGAGTGCCGCATCGTCCACGTTATCACCGTGACAGGTGGCGCATCGCTCGTCGATGGTGCGAATAACACGTGATGCCGTTTGCGCCTCTACTGTAGAGACTAAGAATAATAGTGGCAGTAGAACCGCCGTCAGTATCCGGGTTGAATGCATGCTTATTACGCTCACGATTGATTATTATATATGGTGCAATAGCCACCTATGTTTATCAACCGAATCTAAATCCTATAGCCAGACTTTCGAATTGGCAAACCCCTTATTCGGTCACCTGTCACAGTGTAAATAGCATTACATACTGCAGCAGCTAACGGCGGAAATGCCGGCTCACCCAATCCAGTTGGAGAATACCCACTGTCCACAAAGTGGACGTCTATTTCAGGTCGAGAACCAATTCTTAACAGCGGATATTGATCAAAATTAGATTGTTCTATACGACCGTTTGTCATTGTGATCTCCAACCCCATCATTGTACTAAGTGCATCGATCACCGCACCCTGACACTGGTTTTCAGCGCCGCTTAAATTTATTATCTGCCCAACATCTGCTACCACCCAAACTTTATGAACGGTAATCTTTTTATTTCGATCCACGCTAACATCGGCGACCTCCGCAACATGTCCGGCATGGCAAAAGTAAAATGATAAACCCAATGCACGGCCTGCTGGCTGCTCTGCCCCCCAACCAGCACGTTCGGCCGCGATTTTGATAACATTTACCGCACGCCCGGTATTCAAAGAATAGTCTTCGCCTTCTCTGAACCATTTCGGCTCGCCCATCGACTCGATCAAAAACTCCAAATGATCCCGTTTAGCGGCCACAGACAACTCATGCATAAAACTTTGCTCTACAAAAGCGTACGAATTAGAACTTGGTGCTCTCCAAGAACCTGTAGGCGTTTTTGACGGTAACAATGTCAGGGTATGCTTATAATGTTGCAGTATTTCCCGAGGGAAGTCGATCGGCCGAAGGCCCGCGGCAACATTCGGTTCTTTACCATCCGCAGAGACGGCAATCGAATGACTATTCCACGCATTTAGCTTGCCATTTTCATCAACACTGGCCTGCATATTATAAAACCCGCCGGGGCGGAAAAAATCAAATGCCATATCATCTTCACGCGACCATTGAAGTTTCACCGGCACATCTACTCGCTGAGCAATCAGCGCTGCTTCACGGATATAATCGTTATTGAGCCGCCGACCAAAGCCGCCGCCCGCCCTCAACTGGTGAGCGATGACATTCTCTTTAGGTATGTCCAATAGTGCGGCTACCGAACCCCTTACTAACGACTGGGCTTGTGACGTACTCCATACTTCCATCAAATTTTCTCGCCAATGGGCAACGCAGCTTTGTGGTTCTAGTTGCGCATGAGAAACGAAGCTGAAATTATATTGGCTAGAAACCTTGGTTGCAGCATCGTTTATAACTTGAGAAGCGTCACCCTGCTCTGCCAATACTGTAGAGCCTTCTTTACCTCTCAATTCTGCGGCAGATGCAACATAATCGCTCCACGAATCACTAGAAGCCTCACTGGTATCCCATTCAATCTTCAGGCTTTCACGAGCCTTAAAGCTTTGCCAGGTCGATTCCGCAACGATAGCAACACCGGGGGTAATCGACACACCTGTAGGATCAAACTTGGGAACGCCAGCGGTACCCTCAAGTACAAATGCAGTAACCACACCCGGTAAGGCCTTAATTTCATCAAGATTAGCTTTTACTACTCGCCCACCAATTGTCGGGCACTTGGTGTAACTGGCGTACAACATATTTGGTAATTGTAAATCTATACCAAATATAGGCTTACCGGTAACCAGGGCCATATTGTCAGTGCTCGGAATTCGAGTACCGAGCAAGCGATACTCTTCTGGATTTTTAAATGTGAGTGAATCAACCGCTGGCGGATTCAATTCGCTTGCTAACAGCGCCACCGCTCCATAGCTAGTTTGTCGATTTGACGAAGCGTGCATAAGCTTTGACTGATCTGTCGTTACTTCACTGGAAGGCACATTCCATTCACCGGCAGCAGCTTCTATCAACATAGCCCGCACGCCCGCACCGGCTATTCTTAATTCATCCCAACGAAGGGGTACCGACCTGGAGCCGCCAGCCCTTTGGCGACCGTACTCGTCTGCAATTGGAGAATTTTCAATAACCACATCGTCCCAATTCGCATCCAACTCCTCTGCCACAATCATAGGTAGTGCAGTTTTTATGCCTTGCCCTACTTCAGGGTTAGGCGAATATATTCGAATCACTCCGTCAGGGTTTATTTGAACAAAAAGATTAAATTCACTCCCTTCTGAAGCTGCCGCCACTGACTTACTAAAAGGTACCGAAACGAAAGCCAGTGCCAAGCCAGCACCCATGCCACTTAACTTGATGAACTCTCGACGACTTAATTGGTTAATCCGACCTGATTCGAAGGCTTCCAGTGGATCAGTATAGCCATTTTGCAAATTGTTCACGCTGTACCTCCTTGATCCAGTTTTCCAGCAGCCGTATGAATTGCCGCGACTATGCGCGTGTACGTTCCGCAACGACAAATATTGCCAGCCATTGCAGCATTTATATCTTCATCGTCTGGTTTTGTGTTAGCCGATAAAAGAGCGGCGGCACTCATGATTTGTCCGGCCTGACAGTACCCACATTGTGGCACGTCATGCTCTATCCATGCTTCTTGCAGAGCGTGGAGCGTACCGTCTTCGTTAGCAATACCTTCAATGGTCGTAATATTCTGGCCTTCCAGACTTCCAACCTTCAGCTGACATGCACGAACAGGAACGCCATCAAGATGCACTGTACAAGCACCGCATTGAGCTATACCACAACCGTACTTGGTCCCTACCAAACCAAGGGTATCTCTTAATGCCCAAAGTAAAGGCGTTTCTGGATCTATGTCACCGAGCGCCTGAGTCGAGCCATTGACGGATAAACTAATCATGTAAAGCACCTAAAGCCAACTATAGAAAGTGAGGATTAGTATGCAACAAATTTTTGCCACAGAATAGTTGTAAAAATGAGCCACAATTAGGAGGGCGAGGGCCATGATGGCCCGAGTGACCATGCCCGTACCCCGCAAGGAGTGAGCATCGGAAGGCTGCAATGAAAAAACCCCTGACGACTTGCTTCGCAAGGCCGGCCAACCAGCGTAGCTGGCTTGGCGTGATTTGTTCGCAAAACATATTTTGCGTCGCTTAGGGCGACCTCAAATCACCCTACTTCACATGGGTAGTGTGGCTGGCTACGCCAACAGTTTTTTAACTCCCATGTGAGAGCAAGGCACCTCAAATTTGGGTCCAAAAAAAAGCCCATCCTTACGGATGAGCTTTTCTTTGGAATTAAAGCCTGACGATGCCCTACTCTCACATGGGGAAACCCCACACTACCATCGGCGATACAACGTTTCACTTCTGAGTTCGGTATGGGATCAGGTGGTTCCGGAGCTCTATGTTCGTCAGGCAAACTGTTATGCACTCCAGGAGTTGCGGCCTGGTTACTCGACCTCCACGGATGAAGGAAGTGCTGGAATTGTATTGAACAATTGCAGTGCAAATAAGTCGGTGAATAATTGAGTCTGTATCAGGTTTTGTGTGTCTATACTCCACACGTAGCAATTCGATATCAACAATGTTCAATCGCGCATTATATGGTCAAGCCTCACGGGCAATTAGTACTGGTTAGCTCAACACCTCACGGTGCTTCCACATCCAGCCTATCAACGTCGTAGTCTTCAACGGCCCTTCAGGGGAATTAAATTCC